>OLIH01000300.1_pt1 | contig 38665 bp, 32 predicted proteins | sample 1609721 | NCBI WGS metagenome assembly OLIH01 (sample SAMEA4350157, study PRJEB24818) | metagenome | biome: human; feature: gut; material: faeces | place: Denmark | collected 2013-09
GGAATACATACGCGAATACATTGAGGAGACTGTGGGGAAACTTCAGGCCTATGACCGTGAGAATCAGACGGAGTTATTAAAAACCCTGAGCGAGCTGGTACACAATATGGGAATTCGGACACAGACAGCGGATGCCCTGTTCCTGCATCGGAATACTCTGGCTTACAGAATCAAAAAGATAGAGTCAATCACAGGATATGATTTGTCCCGCAGGGATAAATTGCTGGAACTGGGGATTGCCTTGCGGATGGCTCCATTTTTCAGACTATAGGTTATGGAATGCCAGATAGCAAATTGCCAGTTGTGCTAGTTGCACAACTGGCAATTTGTGCTTTCATACGTGGTGCACATAGATATAAATTTATAAAAATTTTATAATTATAGACAGAAAATATACAATGCTTTGCGAAAAAGTAGAGTCCGAATAATATGGAGGGGCATAATTGTCTGATTTTGCACGGGCTCTTTTTTAATACAATAAGGAGGAATCAATATGGCAGAAGAAATCATCCGATTTGAGCATGTGTCCTACACCTACCCAGGAGCGGATATACCTGCGGTCAAGGACGTCTCATTCAGTATTGAGGAAGGGGAAATTGTTCTGATAACCGGGCCTTCCGGAGCAGGAAAGACCACTTTATGCTCTATGCTCAACAGGATTATACCGGAGTCCTATGGCGGTGAAATTGAAGGTAAGATTTACATAAAGGGCGCCGACATTTCCAAGTACACCATTGGACAGATGGCATTCATATCAGGGATGCTGTTTCAGGATCCAAGCGGTCAGCTGACCTGTGCCACCGTGGAGGACGAGATTGCCTTTGGGCCTGAGAACAAGGGGCTACCCGTGGATACCATTAATGCCCTGGTGGATAAGTATGCCGGATATGTGAGTATGGAGAAATTGATGCGCAGGCCTCCACAGGCATTGTCTGGCGGGCAGCAGCAGTCGGTGGCTTATGCTTCTGTCCTTGCCATGGAGCCGGAAATCTATGTACTGGATGAGCCTACCTCCAACCTGGATCCACTGGGAAGTGATCTGGTGTTTAGGTTGATGGAGAAGGTGGCTGGGGATATGAACAAGACGGCCATTATCGTGGAACACAAGCTGGAAAAGATTATTGACCTGGTGGACAGGATTATTGTAATGGACAAGGGTGGCATAGCCTTTAACGGAAAGCCGGTGGAGGTACTGCACCATTATCAGGAGTTAAAGGAAATCGGAGTGGTGGCTCCTCAGATGAACCAAATTATCAATCTTCTGTCAGACCATGGGGTGGCCGAGCTTGCCCCGACTACCTGCTTTGAGGATGCGGTCAGGGAGTTAAAAGCAGTTTTGCCGGCTAAACTGCCCCTGGACAAGATGAAGGAGACCGCTTCCGGTTTTACAAATCCTCCGTCATACAACAAGTCTATTATTGAAATCAGGGATCTGCATTTTGGATATACCCCGGAGGTGGAGGTACTCCATGGAATCAACCTGGATGTATACGAGGGGGAATTTCTTTCTATTGTGGGACAAAACGGTTCGGGTAAGACCACTATTGTAAAGCATTTTAACGGGCTCCATAAACCTACCTCCGGTACGGTCAGGGTAAAGGGGGTGGCCACCTCGGACAGCACTGTAGCGAAGCTTTCACAGAGCGTGGGCTACTGCTTCCAGAACCCGGACCACCAGATATTCTCATCTGTGGTAAAAGATGAGCTGTGTTACGGCCCCAAGAATTTAAGATGGCCTCAGCAGGAAATTGAAGAATCAGTCAGCGAGGTGGGACGTTTCCTGAAAATAGAGGATTTGTTTGACCAGAATCCTTACAATCTAAGTAAGGGACAACGCCAGCAGATTGCAGTGGCAGCCATCCTTGCCATGAAACCGGATGTTCTGGTGGTGGATGAGCCTACCACGGGACAGGACCCCCGCCAAAGCCATGAAATGATGGATATGGTGAAATGGCTAAACACGGAACTGCATAAAACCATTGTGGTTATTACTCATGACATGAGCATTGCAGCGGAATACTCGGACCGTATTGTGGTAATGCACAGCGGACAGGTTATTGCCCAGGGAATACCACGGGAAGTGTTTGCCCAGGAAGAACTGCTCAATTCTTCTAACCTTGAATCTCCGCAGATAACTCGGCTTTTACAGCAGGCAGGCATCAAAGAGCCGGTGGTTATTGATGTAAAGGAAGCCTTTGAGATTCTGTCTTTGATTTCATTTAAGGAGGGAAATGCATGAAGGTCAATGCCATAGAAAAATCATTCTTATATTCATTGGATCCGCGTACCAAGATGCTGATGCTTCTAATGTTGATTATTATGGGAGTCATGATAATGGATCCGTTCTTAACCGTGGTCATGATGATACTGATATATTTGCTGTACCGGGTTTCCGGTGTGTCCGCCAACCAGGTGTGGAGGACCACAAAACCTCTGATTCTTGCTTTTGTACTGTTCTTCCTGCTGAATTTCCCATTTGCAACGCCGTTAGAGGGGGAGCGGGTATTTTTCTACCTCCTACCCATGAATAAGATACCGGTGACCATGACAGGCATCCTGACAGGATTGGGAAACGGACTCAGGTTCATCATGTTCATCTGGATTTCAGATCTTATAACTCAGGCAACGCCCACCAGCGATATTGTCCTGGCTTTAAATAAAGGTCATGTGCCCCCGGAGGCATCCATTGCCATCGGAATTGCGTTTTCCTATATCCCGGTGTTAAAAAAGGAGTTTTCTACGGTCATTGAGGCACAGAAATCCAGAGGAGCCAGCTTTGAGAGCAAAAACCTGTTTGTCAAGGTTAAGGCATATATTCCAGTCATCGTTCCGGGCCTGTTCATTTCCATCATGAAGGGTCGGGACATTGCCAGAGCCATTGAGGCCAGGGGATTTACCTATGATCCGGTGGAACGTACATATCGACATGAGATTAAATGGAGAAACAGGGACTATGCGGTCATAGCTGCATTGGTTGCGGTTTTCGGCGTCATTGCTTACTTCAATGTTGGAAAGGGGTGGTTCAACACTAGATTTATCTATGACCTGTTGTTTAACCGATAATAATGAAGGAAGAGAGGTAATGAGTATGGACAAAAAGACGAAACTGGGTTTGTTGGGATTGGTTGCACTATTTGTATTCTTTATTCTGTTCCGCGTTTTTTACCAGAAAGGGGCCAAGTTGTTGGACGGACTGTATCCCTGGAACTGGGTGGCGCTGGTCGTGATTCTGGTGCTGTTGGGGATTTTTGCGTATAAACTTACGAAAAAGAAATAAGGAAAGACAGGAGGATGGTAATATGGCGGAAGAAAAAAGACTGGACGTGAAAGAGAGAAAACCGTTCCTGACATCAAATCAGATTGGTATTGCCGCGGCATTTGGAGGTGCAGCATTCGCCTTCCGAGCCCTGGGTATTTCGGTGCCCCTGGTACCGCCGCTTGTCATGGACCCCGGCGCACTGATGCCTTGTCTGGCAGGTATGGCGGGCGGACCGGTGGTAGGAGCCATTGTAGGTATTGCCAGAGGAATTCCATCAGGCACACCAATTGTGGATATTTGGGCTCAGCCCATAAAAGGTATTTACTGGGCCTTTATCTGGAAGTTTGTGATTCTTAAAATAGAGGATCCAAAGAAACGCTGGCTGGTATTTGGTATATTGACATTCTTGCTTCAGTTCTTTGTAGAGCAGCCCATGTTTACCGCAGGCAATGCATATCTGCTGAAACTGTATCCCTTCTATCCAACATGGCCATTTACCCTGGCTTGGTATGCAGTACTGTATTCCGTATTCCAGTTTGTAATCTTTGCTGCACTGATCAAGGCATTCCCGGGATTATTCGGATGGAAAACAGCGAAGAAGGCAAAATAGAGGGGAGGAGTGTAGGTACATGGAAAACAAGAGGCTGAAGGAACTGGTAGAAGAGAGAAAAGAGGAACTGCTGGACTTGTGCTGCCGCATGATTCAGATTCCCAGCGTAAATCCGCCGGGAGAAGTAGAGGAGATTGTAGGCTTCATCTGCAATTATCTGGAAAAACATGGAATTTCCTGGGAAATCATCCGGCCTACATCTGACACGCCCAACATTGTGGCAAAGATGGGTAATCCTGATGGAAGGGTATTAGTCCTAAATGGGCACTGCGATGTTGTCCCTCCGGGGAATTTGGAAAAATGGGATTTTAATCCCTTCTGCGGTGAGATACGCAATGGAAAGATACTGGGACGGGGTACATCTGATATGAAGACTGGTCTTGCGGGCCTGTTGTTTGTTATGGGAATCCTGTCTGACGAAAAGATTGACCTGGGCGGTCAAATTGTACTGACCGTTGTTCCGGATGAGGAAGTCAGCGGGGCCTGGGGCAGTAAGTGGCTGGTAGAAAGCGGAACCATAAAGGGTGATGCCTGCCTGATTGCAGAGCCCACCGGATATTTCAACTGTGAAATTGGACAGAAGGGAAGCTGTTGGATTAAGTTGTCTGTAAATGGGACCCCTGCCCATGGAAGCTTATCGCCCTTTGTTGGCGACAATGCTATTGTAAAGCTGATGCGTGTCCTTGAACGCTTGGATAAAATCAGAGATATTGTTCCGAGATACGATGAGGAAACAGCTAGAGTAATGGAGGAGTCCAGGACAATGGCAGAGCGGCTGCTGGAAGCTAAAGGCGCGCGTCATGTGCTGAACCATTGTACAGTTAATATTGGAAAAATAAATGGTGGTACCAAAGTCAACATGGTTCCGGACAACGCTGAGGCAGAGGTGGATATCAGAATTCCGCTGGGTGTCACCACCGCTATGGTGGAGGACGCAGTGGACCTGATTATCCGGGAGGCAGGTGTAGAAGGCGTGACCTACGATTTTGGCTGGAAGTCAGAGCCTAACAGTACGCCACAGAATGCAGAAATCGTGGAGGCAGTTGCTAAGAATGTGGAGGACGTATGGAAGGAATCTCTAAATAGGACATATCAGTGGGCCAGCAGCGACGCCAGGTTTTTCCGCTATGCGGGGATTCCTACACTGCAGTATGGGCCGGCTAATCTGGAAGGAGTCCATGCTTACAACGAGACAGTGGACGTACAGGATGTAGTAAATGCGGCTAAGGTATATATTGGGGCTATTACGGATTACCTGGGACAGGAGTGATGTATATGAATGAAACATTCCGGGTGGGAGTAATCCGTGTGATTACTCTACCGGACCAGAATCAGGCGGAAATCCACGGAAGGCTGATGGAACAGTATGTACCTGCGCTTAAAACCTATACGGTCTGCATACCTGACCAGCCGGAGGGAATCCACAGCCTGGAATTAAAGGCAGCAGCGGTGCCCAAAATCATAGAAGCAGCCAAAGCATTTGCAGATATGGATGCCGTGGTGATCAGCTGTGCCGACGACCCGGCTGTGGACGACCTGAGAGAGAAACTGGATATTCCGGTTATTGGAGCAGGCAGCTCCGTGGCTGCTATGGCCAGCCGGTATGGGGATCGTCCGGGAATATTGGGCATTACGGACTATGCGCCGGAACCCTATGACCGGATATTTGGAAACAGGCTGATTAATCTAGGAACGCCGGAGGGAGTAAAGGGTACACTTGATTTGATGACAGATAAGGGGAGGGAAAGCGTAATCAGAAAGGCGTTGGAGTTAAAGGCTGCCGGCGCTTCCTCTATCGCCCTTGCCTGTACTGGTATGAGCACCATCGGTATATCGGATCTGCTTATGAAGAAATGCGCAATTCCTGTTATCGACCCGGTACTGGCAGAAAGTGTCTGCACATATTTTGAGTGTCTGAGGACGAAAAAATAGAGAGAGGGCTTACAAGGATGTTAATGCGACCAATTTTAGAATTATATGATATACTGGACAGCAGCTTTGCTTCTGGAAAGGCCATAAATACATACTTTGAACAGTTTGATACAAGTCAGGTGGAAATTCGCACCATGTCCCAGCAGGGACATGCCACTGATTTTGTGAAGATCCGGATTCCGGGACGGTATGGAAAAACGACAGGCGGTACAGCGCCCACTCTTGGAATACTGGGGCGTCTGGGCGGACTTGGAGCCAGACCGGATGCCACTGGTTTTGTCTCTGACGGAGATGGAGCACTGGCAGTACTGGCAGTTGCGTCCAAACTGTTTACTATGAAGCGGAATGGGGATGAACTGGATGGGGATGTGATAGTGGCCACCCACATCTGCCCGTCTGCCCCTACTATGCCTCATGAGCCGGTACCCTTCATGGGCTCTCCGGTGGACATGGCTGTGATGAATGAAGCAGAGGTGGATGGAGACATGGATGCAATCCTGTCCGTGGATACCACCAAGGGAAATAGAATCATTAATCATAGGGGATTTGCCATATCACCCACGGTAAAGGAAGGATATATTCTACGTATCAGCGATGATTTGCTGGATATCATGCAGATGACTACAGGGGAACTACCCTACACCTTCCCTATCACCATACAGGATATTACACCATACGGGAATTCATTATACCACCTGAACAGTGTACTGCAACCATCCACGGCAACCAAAGCGCCAGTGGTGGGAGTGGCAATCACCAGTGAGAGTATGGTTCCGGGCTGTGCTACAGGCGCAACCCATCTGAATGATGTGGAGGAGGCAGCCAGGTTTGCGCTGGAGACGGCAAAGGCCTTTGGTAAGGGAAAATGTCGGTTCTACGATGAGGATGAGTACCAGATGCTGATTGAGAAATATGGCTCCATGGCTCATATCCAGACAATGGGACGGTGATGGCTGTGAGAAAAATAGGTCTTATTACTATTGGACAGTCTCCGCGAACAGATGTGGTGCCAGAAATAAGGGAGATACTGGGTCAAGATGTCCAAATTTTGGAGACAGGGGCTTTGGATGGGCTGAGCATGGAAGAAATAGAGGGACTGAATCCGGAAGAGGGCTGTGAAAATGTGCTTGTGTCAAGACTGAAGGATGGGGCATGGGTTACCATGGATGAAAACAAGCTGATTCCACTGCTGGAGGAGAGAATCAAGCAGTTAGAGGAGCAAGGAGCCGCCCTTGGGGTACTGCTGTGTACTGGTCTCTTTCCCAGTATTCAGGAAGGAGAAATTCCAATCATCTATCCCTTCCGGCTGATGGAGACTGTATTGCCCTGTTTTTCACGACGTGGCAGAGTTGGAATTGTTACACCGGATGAAAAGCAGAAAGGGCTGTGTCTGGAAAAATGGTCTTCAGCCATGGCGCATGTGGCAGTGACCGTGTGTAACCCATATGACAGGGGGCAGAATCTGGAACAGGCAGCCATAGACATGAGGGAAGTGGACCCTGATTTCATTGTGTTGGACTGTATTGGTTATAATAAAGAGATGAAACACAAGATGGAGCAGCTCACCGGAAAACCGGTTATTCTGCCCAGAAGTTTTCTGGCAGGTGTCATCAGGGAGTGGTGCAGCTAATCTATGGAACAGCCCATAGTTGGAGTGACTGATTCATAAGATAATATAGCAATAATAAAATAAGCATTTGCCTTTGGGCAGGTGCTTATTTTTATGGATTCAGTCCATACTTAAAGAAAAAGGAAGGTACTGCCATGGAACTGTCACCCGCAGCCAGACGTCTGGTCATACTCCTGTGTCTCCGGCATCTGCCCGGGATTCTGGGCATGGGACTGTCCGGAGTACTGGTTATGGTACCGGCAAAATTAAGGGAATCTTTATTGAAATTAACAGGATATGATGATAAGCTTCATAGGTAATCTGATATAAGACGGGAGGAATTGCAATATGAAGAAACATTCATTGATGATAACAGCAGCCGCTCTGGCTGCGGCAATGGTGCTGGGAACGGGCTGTGCCAAAAAACCGGCGGTGGAGACATCTGAGACAGTTACCAGCCAGGCTTCGGCTGAGGAGACTACCAAAGCGCCTGAGACAACGGCAAAGGCCCCGGAGACAACGGAACAGGCGGCTGAGGCAAAGGAAGTATACCATATGCTTCAGGGCACCGTTACAAAGGTGACAGCGGACGGTTCGGTGTTCACCCTTCAGGCGGACGACGGCAAGGACTATGATATCAGCCAGTCCGACATCCGGGACGTGGAGGTGGAGATTGAGGAGGATGTGCAGATAGCCATTGCATATATAGGAGAGCCCCTGGGCAGCCTGGAGGACGTGACCCTGGTGGTGGCCCTTCCGGAGCAGGAGGAGTGGAGTATCCTTACGGAGGATGGAACCACTACGGCTAACGCGATGAGCAGCTTTACCATTAAGACTGACGACGGCCAGGAGTTAAGCTTCTTAAAGGATAACTGCCCCATAGAGGAAGGGGCCCTGGCAGGAGACAGCGGGGATAAGGTGACTGTGACCTATGTGAATTCACAGGGAGTAAACTATCCGGTGGAGATTAAAGGAACGAAATAGACGGGCTGCCGCCACAATTTTGCGAAAAACCCTTGCAAAATAAGTGTTTTCCCTGTACAATCTGATATTGAGTAAACAGCGTGAGAGGGGCCGTACATGACCCCTCTTTTACTAGAAATATCAGCAGATACCAGAAATATCGGCGGAACAGATTAAGAAGAACAGATTAAGAGAAAGGTAACGAACATGATTAGTACAAGCAACATATCTCTTCGCGTGGGCAAGAAGGCATTGTTTGAGGATGTGAATATCAAATTCACCGAGGGCAACTGCTACGGACTCATCGGCGCAAACGGTGCCGGAAAGTCCACATTCCTTAAGATCCTGTCAGGCCAGTTGGAGCCTACCAGCGGCGATGTCATCATCACTCCCGGACAGAGGCTGTCCTTCCTGCAGCAGGACCACTTTAAGTATGACCAGTACACGGTCCTGGATACGGTCATCATGGGCAATAAGAGACTGTATGAGATAATGAAGGAAAAGGAAGCCATCTACATGAAGGAGGACTTCACGGACGAGGACGGCATCAAGGCCGCTGAGTTAGAGGGTGAATTCGCCAACATGAACGGATGGGAGGCAGAGTCAGATGCTGAAAGCCTTTTAAACGGACTTGGTATTGAGCCGGACCTGCACTATGCGCAGATGGGATCCCTTCTGGGCGCCCAGAAGGTAAAGGTACTTCTGGCCCAGGCCCTGTTCGGCAACCCCGACATCCTGCTTCTGGATGAGCCTACCAACCACCTGGACCTGGATGCCATTGCGTGGCTGGAGGAGTTTTTGATTAACTTTGAGAACACAGTTATCGTGGTATCCCATGACCGTTATTTCCTGAATAAGGTCTGCACCCAGATTGCTGATATTGACTACGGGAAAATCCAGCTGTTCGCAGGAAACTACGACTTCTGGGTAGAGTCCAGCCAGCTGATTGTGAAGCAGATGAAGGAAGCCAACCGCAAGAAGGAAGAGAAGATTAAGGAGCTCCAGGAATTTATCCAGCGCTTCTCCGCCAATGCGTCCAAGTCCAAGCAGGCCACTTCCCGTAAGCGCGCCCTTGAGAAGATTGAGCTGGACGACATCCGTCCTTCCAGCCGTAAGTATCCGTACATTGATTTCCGTCCTTTCCGCGAGATTGGCAACGAGGTCCTGACCGTGGAGCACTTAAGCAAGACCATTGACGGCGAAAAGATACTGGACGATATCTCCTTCATTCTGGGCCGCGAGGACAAGGTTGCCCTGGTAGGACCAAATGAGCGGGCCAAGACCGTGCTCTTTAAGATTCTGTCCGGTGAGATGGAGCCGGATGAGGGTAGCTATAAGTGGGGTCTTACCACCTCACAGGCTTATTTCCCCAAGGATAACAGCGCTGAGTTTGACAACGATGACACCATCGTAGAGTGGCTGACCCAGTATTCTCCTGAGAAGGACGTAACCTATGTCCGCGGTTTCCTGGGACGTATGCTGTTTGCCGGCGAGGACGGAGTAAAGAAGGTGAAGGTCCTTTCCGGAGGCGAGAAGGTGCGCTGCATGCTGTCTAAGATGATGATATCCGGCGCCAATGTGCTGATGTTAGATGAGCCTACGGACCACCTGGACATGGAGTCCATCGACGCTCTGAACCGCGGTATGATTAAGTTCCCGGGTGTGATGATTTTCTCCTCCCGTGACCACCAGATTGTGCAGACTACTGCAAACCGTATCATGGAAATCATTAACGGCAAGCTGGTTGATAAGATTACCACCTACGACGAGTACCTTGAAAGCGACGAGATGGCACGTAAGAGATTTACCTTCACACTGACTGAGAGTGAAGAGGCAGATGATTAATATAGTGGCAGTGACAGGGCGGCAGGATGGATAAATCCTGCCCCTTTTCAGTCATTTTATTAGTATGGAGCGGATTAAGAGGAGGACAGATATGGAAAAGATTACAAGTTTTACCATTGACCACAATAAGCTGCAGCCTGGAGTCTATGTATCCAGGAAGGACCAGGTGGAAGGGGGAATGGTGACCACCTTTGACCTGCGGATGACCTCGCCCAATGAGGAGCCGGTGATGAACACCGCAGAAATGCATACCATTGAGCATCTGGGGGCAACCTTTTTAAGGAATCACGGCACCTTTGGCAAAAAATGCATTTACTTCGGACCCATGGGGTGCAGGACCGGTTTCTATCTGCTTCTGGCAGGGGATTACCAGTCCGCGGATATCCTGCCCCTGATGGTGGAAATGTATGAGTTTATCAGGGATTTTCAGGGGGAGGTGCCCGGGGCGTCGCCAAAGGACTGCGGCAATTATCTGGATATGAATTTGGGCATGGCCAGATACCTGGCCGGGAAGTACCTGGAAGTACTGTACCATGTGGACCGGTTCCCGGAATCCCGGCTGATATATCCGGAGTAGGCAGCTGTTTAAAAATCACGCAGGGACATACCGGAAACCTATTTCCGGACCATGTTCCGGAGAGGAGCCATAAAGAATGACTAAGTTGATTTCATGGAATGTAAACGGCCTCAGGGCCTGTGTGGGTAAGGGCTTCCTGGATTTTTTCAGGGAAGCGGAGGCAGATGTATTTTGTATACAGGAAAGCAAGCTTCAGGAGGGGCAGATTGAGCTGGACCTGCCCGGCTATCACCAGTACTGGAACTATGCCAGGAAAAAGGGATATTCCGGCACAGCCATGTTCACAAAGGAGGAACCCGTGTCCGTGTCCTATGGCATCGGCATGGAGGAACATGATACCGAGGGGCGCGTGATTACGGCAGAGTTTCCTGAATATTATGTGGTGACCTGCTATACACCCAATTCACAGGACGGCCTGGCCAGGCTGGATTACAGGATGAAATGGGAGGATGATTTTCTGGCATACCTTAAGAAACTGGAGGAAAACAAGCCTGTGGTATTCTGCGGGGATCTGAATGTGGCCCACAAGGAGATTGACCTTAAGAATCCCAAGACAAACAGGAAAAATGCCGGCTTTACCGATGAGGAGAGGGGCAAGTTCACAGACCTTCTGGCAGCAGGTTTTGTGGACACGTTCCGCTATTTCTATCCGGACCTGGAGGGGACTTACTCCTGGTGGTCCTACCGTTTCAGCGCCAGGGCCAAGAATGCAGGGTGGCGTATTGACTATTTTTGTGTATCAGAAAGCCTTAAGGACAGACTGGTAAGCGCGTCCATCCACAATACGGTTATGGGTTCAGACCATTGCCCGGTGGAGCTGGTGATTGAATAAGAGGAAAAGACGATGAATCTGGTTACCATTGAACATTTGACAAAATCATACACGGAGAGGCTGCTGTTTGACGACACGTCCTTCTCCATCAACGAGGGGGAGAAGATTGGGCTGATTGGCGTCAACGGCACGGGCAAGTCCACTCTCCTTAAGATTGTCGCGGGGTTGGAAGATGCGGACAGCGGCAGCGTGGTAAGGGGCCGCAGCCTCTACATACGCTATCTTTCCCAGATCCCGGAATTCGCGGAGGGGGATACGGTGCTTGAAAGCGTTATGCGGGAAAATGCCGGGGAAACCCACTACAGTTCTGCGGACGAGATGCAGGCCACGGCCAAGAGCATGCTTAACAAGCTGGGCATCACGGAACACGATGCCCTGACATCCACCCTTTCCGGCGGACAGAGAAAGAGGGTGGCCTTAGCCAGTGTGCTTATGAGTACAGCGGATCTTCTGATACTGGACGAGCCTACCAACCATCTGGACAGCGGTATGGCTGACTGGCTGGAGGAATATCTGAAAGCCTTCCGGGGCGCCCTGCTTATGATTACCCATGACCGGTACTTCCTGGACAGCGTGGTGGGCCGCATTGTGGAGCTGGACAAGGGAAAGCTCTACAGCTACCAGGCTAATTATGAGGGCTTCCTGGCCCTGAAGGCGGAGCGCATGGAGATGGCCGAGGCATCGGAGCGCAAACGGCAGACCATTCTGCGCAACGAGATTGCCTGGATGCAGCGGGGAGCCAGGGCCCGTTCCACCAAGCAGAAGGCCCATATACAGCGGTATGAGGAGCTGCGGGACCAGAAGGGGCCGGAATATGACCGCAACGTGGAGCTGGAATCCATAGCCAGCCGGTTAGGCAGGACCACGGTGGAGGTGAAGGATCTGTGCAAGGCTTACGGGGACAAGGTGCTGATGAAGGATTTCACCTACATTTTCCTGAAAAATGACCGTGTGGGCATCATCGGCCCCAACGGAAGCGGAAAGTCCACCCTGATGAAGATGCTGGCAGGCTGGGTGGAACCGGATTCCGGCACCATCCAGATAGGACAGACCGTGAAGATGGGGTATTTTTCCCAGGAAAATGAGGCCATGGATGAAAGCCTTAAGGTTATCGACTATATTAAAAATGCGGCTGAGTACGTAAAGACAAAGGACGGCAGTATCAGCGCCAGCCAGATGTTAGAGCGGTTTTTATTCCCCTCCGGTATGCAGTATACCGCCATAGGCCGCTTATCAGGCGGGGAGAGGCGTAGGCTTTACCTGCTGCGTATCCTTATGGAGGCGCCCAATGTGATACTGTTGGATGAGCCCACCAATGACCTGGACATCCAGACACTGACCATACTGGAGGACTATCTGGATACATTTCCGGGCATTGTTATAGCCGTATCCCATGACCGGTATTTCCTGGACCGCGTTGTGAACCGCATCTTTGCCTTTGAGGGACAGGGAAAGGTGACCCAGTATGAGGGCGGATTTACGGATTATCAGATTGCCTGGTCCGCCAGACATCCCCAGGAGACAGGGGACCAGAAGGGCGTAAGAGCCGGAGACAGTGATGAAAACGGGTCCGGCCTCCCCATAAACCGGAATAACTGGAAGCAGGCCGCAGGCGGCGAAAAGAAGCGCAAGCTTTCCTTTAAGGAACAGCGGGAATGGGAAACCATTGAGGCGGATATCGCGGCTCTGGAACAGTCCATCGGAGATTTGGAGCAGGAGATTGGAAAATCCGCCACCAACTATACCAGGCTCAATGAGCTGATGGAGGAAAAGTCCGCCAGGGAAGCACAGCTGGAGGAGAAGATGGAGCGCTGGATGTATCTTAACGAGCTGGTGGAGCAGATAGAGGCACAGAAATAACAGCAGACACAGTATGGGAGCTGGTTATCAGACGGGTTGTATTTTTCTGATAACCAGTTCTTTTTGTGCATAAAAAGATGACGATTTCTGGCAGGGAGTGTTGATTTATTGACAAAATATAGAATTAACTATATACTTTTCTTATCGTGCTTATGACAGTTTAAAATAGAAAATCCACTTAAAAACAGTTGTTGATAATTCAGAAACAGTGGTCTTGGGAAAGGCGGTAACAGCTATGATGAAGGGATTCCGGATAGACAGGAATGATGGAAGGATTTATGCGATGGGAATGACTGCTGTCTCCGGAGGGGTGCATTTTTCTTTCCCCTCCAGGGGGGAGACCTGCGCTGTTATTTTATATAGGAAAGGGGCCAAAAGCCCCAGGGGAAGAATCGAATTTCCGGTAAATGCCAGAACCGGGGATGTGTGGAGCATGACTGTGCTGGGAGACTTTTCCGGTCTGGAGTATGTGTACGAGGTGGACGGACAGCAGGTGCCGGACCCTTACGGAAGGAAATTTACGGGTATGCAGCGCTGGGGAAGCCTGGCGCGTCTGGACAGGCAGGTGCGCACACCGGTGGATACAGAGGGAAAGGCATACGACTGGGAGGATGACATCCTTCCCTGCATCCCTTATGACCAGTGTGTGATTTACCATATTCATACCAGGGGATTTACCAAACATGCCTCCTCCGGTCTGGAAGGGGACAGCCGGGGAACCTTTAAGGGCGTGGCGGAGAAGATTCCCTATCTCAAAGACCTGGGGATCACCACGGTGGAGATGATGCCCCCGGTGGAGTTTGAGGAGTTAATCATACCGGAGCGTGTGGACGGAAGCCCCTTTGCAGCTGAAAAACCGGACGGAAAGCTGAATTACTGGGGATATACCGGAGGGTATTATTTTGCGCCTAAGTGTGCCTACAGCAGCGGACCTGTGAGGGAGCCTGAACGGGAGTTTAAGGATATGGTGAAGGCCCTCCATAGGGCAGGACTGGAACTGGTCCTGGAATTATTCTTTGACGGAAAGGAAGCGCCCTCCTATGTGCTGGATGTGGTCCGCTTCTGGGCTCAGGAATACCATGTGGACGGCGTCCGGCTGGTGGGCTATGCGCCTGTGAAGCTTTTGGGCGAGGACCCGTACCTCAGCAGGCTGAAGCTGTTGGCGCCCGGGTGGGACGGTGTGGAGCCGGGGCAGGTAAAACATCTGGCTGAATATAATGACGGGTTCATGATGGATATGCGAAGCTTTCTGAAGGGGGATGAGGACCAGCTTAACCGTCTGGTATACCACATCCGTCATAATCCCGGCCAGGTGGGCGTTGTCAACTACATGGCCAATACCAATGGCTTTACCCTGATGGACATGGTGTCCTATGACACAAAGCACAATGAGGCCAACGGGGAGGAGAACCGGGACGGAACAGACTACAACCAGTCCTGGAACTGCGGAGTGGAAGGCCCCAGCAGAAAGAAACGAATCATGCAGATGCGCAGGAAACAGATACGCAATGCCCTGCTTATGCTGTTTTTAAGCCAGGGAACCCCTCTGCTTATGATGGGGGACGAATTTGGCCGGACCAAGAAGGGAAACAATAACTCCTACTGCCAGGACAACGATATATCATGGCTTAACTGGGGCCTGTTAAATTCCAACAGCAGCATCCATGAATTTGTAAAGCATGTAATTCAATTCAGAAAGGAGCACTCCGTGTTCCATATGGAGAAGGAGCCGGCCCTGATGGATTACCGTTCCGTGGGGCTGCCGGACGTGTCCTACCACGGCCTTAAGACCTGGTGTCCCATGTTTGACCGTTTCCTCCGCCAGCTGGGTATATTATACTGCGGAAAATACGGTAAAAAGCCGGACGGAAGGGAGGACGACTACTTCTACGTTGCATTTAACATGCACTGGGAACCACATGAGTTTGCCCTTCCCAACCTGCCGAAGGACTATAAGTGGCATACGGCCTTTAATACGGACCAGGACCAGGTGAACGGCATGTATCCCGGGGGCAGCGAACCGGTTCTGGAGAACCAGAAGTCCATAATGATTATGGCAAGGACCATCGTGGTTCTCATGGGAAAGGAGGTTCCCGCGCAGAAGAAAGCCTCCAGGGGAAAGGCAGCGGGAAAAGGGGAAAGAAAGGAAGAGGAAGCAGATGATACTGTCAGAGGAAATGATACGGTATATAGAGAACCACAGGCAGGAGGCTTACAGCCTTCTCCTGGAGCTGGCCAGGATACCGGCGCCCTCCAATCATGAGGAGAGGCGGGCTGAGTTCTGTCTGAACTGGCTTAAGTCCCAGGGTGCCAGGGGCGTATATATTGACCAGGCCCTTAATGTGGTGTATCCGGCGGATGTAAGGCAGGACGGCCCGTTGGATGTGTTCATGGCCCATATGGATGTGGTGTTTTCCGATGAGACAGAACTTCCCTTAAGGGTAGAGGATGGACGCATCTACTGTCCCGGCGTGGGAGACGACACGGCATGTCTGGTATGTCTTTTGATGGCAGGAAAATATATAGCCAGGCATGTGGATTCTCCCCAGTGGAGGGAAATCCGGGGGGAGGATGCCCCCGGACTTCTGCTGGTGTGCAATGCAGGGGAAGAAGGTCTGGGAAACCTGAAGGGAGTGCGTAAGATCTGCGAGGACTACGGCGGCAGGATAAAGAGCTTTTGTACCTTTGACAGTTCTCTTTCCAGCATCGTGGACAGGGCGGTGGGTTCCAAGCGTTTCCGGGTAAAGGTCCGCACCCGGGGCGGTCATTCCTACAATGACTTTGGCAATGATAATGCCATAGCGGGACTGGCGTCCCTGGTGGGGAAGCTTTATAAAATCCAGGTGCCGGAGGGCGGAAAGACAACCTATAATGTAGGTATGATATCAGGAGGGACATCGGTTAATACCATTGCCCAGGAAGCCGGGATGCTGTACGAGTTCCGTTCCGATAAAAGGGAGAACCTGGAATATATGGAACGGCAGTTCATGGAGGTGCTTGACCGTGCAAAGGCAGAGGGAATGGATGTGTCGTTCCAGGTTATAGGAGTCAGACCCTGCGAAGGCCAGGTGGACCCGGTTCAAAAACAGGCCCTGACAGACTGGGCCCACCGGGTGGTTGAAGAAATGACAGGACAGGCGCCTAAACACCGTGCCGGCTCCACGGACTGCAACATCCCGCTGTCCTTGGGGATTCCAAGCGTGTGCGTGGGAAGCTTCCGCGGCGCAGGGGCCCATACCAGGGAGGAATATGTAGAGACAGATTCCCTGGAGGAAGGCTATAAGGTGGCATTCGGTATGATTTTCGGAAGAAGGGATTGATTTTAAGGACAGGCGGTAAAGCTTTCTCGCCCCGGCTGTGTACGGCCGGTCATAATGATTCTTACTAATTCATAGATTTAGAGTGGGTACTCTTATGGAGTGCTCCCGGAAACAGCGTACGCATGCGCTTCCGGGAGCATTTTTATATCTGTTCACGCGGCGTCCGGCGGATACCGGGGAAGCAGACGCACATTAGCGCAGGCTCATAAGAACCATGAATTAGGTAAGAGGGGAGAGACAGATGGCAGATTGGTTTGAACAGCCGGAGGCAGAGGTGTTAGCCGGGCTGGACTCCGGAAGGCAGGGAATTGACAGCGGGCAGGCGGAGCAGCGTCTTAAGGAATATGGGGAAAATGTATTGGAGGAGGCAGGACGGCTCCAGTGGTGGCAGGTGTTTCTTGCGCAGTTTAAGGACCTTTTGGTCATCATCCTGATCGGGGCGGCCGCAGTGTCCATGCTCACAGGGGATCCGGAGAGCGCCATGGTCATATTTGCGGTCCTGCTGTTAAATGCGGTGCTGGGAACGGTCCAGCACCAGAAGGCGGAAAAATCCCTGGACAGCTTAAAGCGGCTTTCCTCGCCTGAAGCCAGGGTCCTGCGGGACGGGCGCAGCATGACCATACCGTCCGCCCTGGTGGTGCCGGGGGATATCCTGCTGCTGGAGACCGGCGATATGGTGGCCGCGGACGGACGGCTGCTGGAGGTGTACGGGCTGACTGTCAATGAAAGCTCCCTTACAGGGGAATCCCTGGGGGTGGAGAAACACACCGGGGCGGTGAAGGCGCGGGAGGGAACCGTGGCATTGGCCGACCGGACCAACATGGTATTTTCCGGTTCCCTGGTGACCTCAGGCCGTGCCGTGGCAGTGGTCACAGCCACGGGAATGAATACGGAAATCGGTAAGATAGCCGTGCTCATGAACGGAACAAAGGAACAAAAGACCCCGCTTCAGGTTAGCCTGGACCGGTTCTCCGGGCATCTGGCCATTGCCATCATAGCCATCTGCGGCCTGGTGTTTTTGCTCAGCCTGTACCGCCGGGAACCGGTGCTGGATGCCCTGATGTTTGCCGTGGCCCTGGCCGTGGCGGCCATACCCGAGGCGCTCAGCTCCATCGTCACCATTGTCCAGGCCATGGGCACCCAGAAAATGGCAAGGGAACAGGCTATCATAAAAGATTTGAAGGCGGTGGAGAGCCTGGGATGCGTCTCTGTTATCTGTTCCGATAAGACGGGAACCCTGACACAGAACCGCATGGATGTGGAGCAGGTGTACGTCAACCACACGCAGCAGCAGCCGTCATGGCTGGAAAATGAAAGAAGAAGGAGCGATGTCAGGCTTCTGCTTATGGGGGCGGTTCTTAATAACAACGCCTCCGGCCAGGACGGGGACCCCATGGAGACAGCGCTGTTTAACATGGCAAGGGAGGCAGGGCTTATCCCGGAACAGGTTCGGCTCCAGAGTCCCAGAAAGGGGGAGATTCCCTTTGACTCACGCCGCAAGCTTATGACTACCGTAAATGAGATAGAAGGACACGATATCGTCTTTGTCAAGGGAGCCGTGGATGTGCTGCTGAAAAAATGCACCCGCCTGGCCAATCCGGCCGCCGGCCAGGGGACAGGATTAGCCGGTCAGAGGCCGGGGGAATCCGGCCGGGAAACAGAGGCAGTCATACCCTGCCGTACCTTGTCGTCCTCGGACCGCCAGAGGATACTGGACCAGAACAGCCGCTGGTCTGCCAGGGGGCTCCGGGTCCTGGCCTTTGCATGCCGTCCTTTCAATGAGGAAGGAAAGGATCACGGTAATTCCGGCTTATCCGGGGCAAAAGCCGGAAACAGCCAGGAACGTTTATCCCTGTCAGGCAGGCTGGAGGATAATCTGGTGTTTCTGGGCCTTACTGCCATGATGGACCCGCCCAGGCCGGAATCGCGTCAGGCAGTGGCCAGCGCCAGGCAGGCCGGCATACGCCCTGTGATGATTACAGGAGACCACAAAGTGACCGCTATGTCCATAGCAGAGCGGATCGGCATATTTACGCCGGGCAACATGGCGGTGACAGGGGCGGAGCTGGACCAGATGGAAGAGGAGGATTTGAACCGGAGCCTGGAACACATTTCAGTCTATGCCAGGGTGTCGCCGGAGCACAAGATACGTATTGTCAAGGCATGGCAGAACAGGGGACACATTGTGGCAATGACCGGAGACGGTGTCAATGACGCCCCGGCCCTTAAGAAGGCCGATATCGGCGTGGCCATGGGAATCACGGGAACCGAGGTGTCCAAGGATGCGGCATCCATGATATTGGCGGACGACAATTTTGCCACCATCATAAAGGCAGTATCCAACGGCCGGAATGTGTACAGAAATATAAAGAACTCCATCCAGTTCCTTTTGTCAGGCAACATGGCAGGCATTTTCTGCGTATTATACACATCCCTTCTGTCCCTGCCCCTGCCCTTTAAACCGGTGCATCTGCTGTTTATCAACCTTATAACGGATTCCCTGCCGGCCATTGCCATAGGGATGGAACCGCCGGAGGAAGGTCTGTTAAAGGAGCCTCCCAGAAATCCAAAGGAGGGTATCCTCACGGCGTCCTTTATACGGGATATCCTGGTCCAGGGAGCCCTGATTGCGGCAGCCACCATGTGGGCCTATACCACCGGACTTCATGAAGGCGGCGCGGGAAGGGCCTGTACCATGGCATTTTCCACCCTTACCCTGGCCCGGCTGTTCCACGGATTTAACTGCCGCAGCAGCCATTCCATTATACGTCTGGGGCTGGGAAGCAATCTGTACAGCGTCATGGCGTTCCAGCTGGGAGTGGTTCTTCTGGCGGCAGTGCTATTTGTTCCGGGCCTGCAAATCATGTTTGCCGCAGCCGATTTAAGCCTGAGCCAGCTTACCACCCTGGCGGCGGCCGCTTTCCTGCCCACTCTGGCAATCCAGATACATAAGATACTGCGGGAATCTATTAATTAGGCAGAAGAACTCTGACAGGGGGAAGGGCGATTTCTGAAATAATGGCAAAATCGTAGAAAAATTCGGAAAAATGTGATAGAGTAAACATGAGATACACGTAATGGTATGAGCAGGAGGGCATTATGAGACTAGTTACATATGAAATTGAACACAAATCCGGACTTGGAGTCATCAGCAGGGACGGAAGCTGGGTCTATCCCCTTGCTTCCCTGGATATGGATTATAAGACCATGCAGGAGCTGATAGAGAACATCAGCGAGTCGGAGAAGCAGCTTTTGGAGTATGCGTCCGGCCAGGACCCATATAAGGTCAGGGGGGCTGCCCCTATTGGGGAGGTAAGCCTTTTAGCCCCGATTCCCCATCCGCGGCAGGATGTTATCTGTCTGGGAATCAATTACATGGCTCACGCTGAGGAATCGGCCAGATTTAAGAAGGAAGCATTTGACGGGGAAAGACCCCATGCCATCTATTTTTCCAAGCGGGTAAACCGTGCCACGGATCCCGGGGCAGGCATCCCAAGCCACAGGGATATTGTAACGGATTTGGATTACGAGGCAGAGCTGGCAGTCATCATCGGCCGCGAGGCATCCCATGTCAGGGAGGAAGATGTAAAGGACTATATATTCGGATATACCATCATCAATGACGTCAGCGCCAGGACCCTGCAGACACGGCATAAGCAGTGGTATTTCGGCAAGGGGCTGGACGGTTTTCTGCCCATGGGACCATGCATAACCACTGTGGATGAATTGTCCTATCCGCCCAAAGTACAGGTACAGTCCAGGGTGAACGGCGAACTTCGCCAGGACAGTAATACGGAGCTGCTCATATTTGATATCAGTCACATTGTAAGCGAACTTTCCCAGGGCATGACCTTAAAGCCCGGAACCATTATTGCCACGGGAACCCCGGCAGGAGTGGGTATGGGCTTTAACCCGCCGAAATTCCTGGTTCCGGGAGATGTGGTGGAGTGTACCATAGAAGGGATAGGTACCATTGCCAACAAAGTGACAGACTGAAAGGAGACAGATAAAAATGGATTATTTACCTATGACAATACGCAGACAGAAGAACATTGCCCTGATTGCCCACGACCAGAAGAAACGGGAACTGATACAGTGGTGCGAGGAACATAAGGATATACTGTCCAGGCATTTCCTGTGCGGGACCGGCACAACGGCCCGTATGATTACGGATGCAACCAACCTGCCTGTAAAGGGGTATAACAGCGGCCCCTTAGGCGGCGACCAGCAGATTGGGGCCAAGATTGTGGAGGGAAAAATTGATTTTGTGATTTTCTTTTCCGATCCGCTGACAGCGCAGCCCCACGATCCGGATGTTAAGGCTTTGTTAAGGATTGCCCAGGTGTATGATATTCCCATTGCAAATAACAAGGCCAGCGCGGATTTCATGATTACTTCTCCCCTTATGGATGAAGAATACGAGCATGATGTGGTTAATTTCAGACAGAATATTGCTGACAGGGCTAATACCCTTTAGGAGTAGGATATACGGCAGGTGTGCTGATATCAGACCGAAGAATGAATAAACTTACAAGGGGGCAATCATATGGAACAGAAATTATACGATTTGATGGACTGGGCAGGGATTGAAGAACTGGTGTATTCGGAAGCATCCAATCCCCATGCCATGCTGGGACCCCATCTGACAGAGGATGGACTTCTGATTCAGGCGCTGGTACCCACTGCGGCTGAAATCAGTGTAAAAATTTCCTCCACCGGGAAGAAGTATCCCATGGAGCTGGCGGACGAGGCTGGTTTTTTCGCGGCGCTGATACCACGCAAGAGCAAGACACCCTATACCCTGGAGGTCACCTATGACAACGGGGTGACGGAGGAACTCTATGATCCCTATTCATTTGCTCCCCAGTACCGGGAAGAAGACCTGAAGAAATTTGCAGCGGGCATCCACTATACAATTTATGAGAAAATGGGCGCCCATCCCATGACCATTGACGGGGTATCCGGCGTGTACTTTTCCGTGTGGGCGCCATGCGCCATGCGCGTCAGCGTGGTGGGGGATTTCAACCTTTGGGATGGAAGACGCCATCAGATGCGCCGCCTGGGCGAAGGGGACGGCAGCGTGTTCGAGCTGTTCATTCCCGGTTTGTATGAAGGTGAGATATATAAGTACGAGATAAAGACAAGGGCAGGGGAGCCTATGCTGAAGGCTGATCCCTATGCAAACTACGCAGAGCTGCGTCCCAACAATGCCTCTATTGTATGGGATATTGATAAATACAAATGGAACGACAAATCATGGATGGCTCAGAGGGCAAAGACCGATACAAAGGACAAGCCCATGAACATATATGAGGTCCATCTGGGGTCCTGGATCCGCAAGGAGACGGTCAAGGATGAGACAGGACAGGACCTGGTGGGTTCCGAATTTTATAATTACCGGGAGCTGGCCCCAAGGCTGGCAGAATACGTAAAGGATATGGGATACACCCATGTGGAGCTCATGCCTGTGATGGAGCATCCTCTGGATGAATCCTGGGGTTATCAGGTAACAGGGTATTATGCCCCTACCAGCCGTTACGGCGCTCCTGAGGATTTCATGTACTTTATGGACTATATGCACGGACAGGGAATCGGCGTCATACTTGACTGGGTACCGGCCCATTTCCCAAGGGATGCCTATGGAATGGCTGTATTTGACGGCACCTGCGTCTATGAACATATGGACCCAAGGAAGGGCTCCCATCCCCATTGGGGAACCCTGATTTACAATTACGGCCGTCCAGGCGTATCCAATTTCCTGATTGCCAATGCGCTGTTCTGGGCGGACAAGTACCATGCGGACGGAATCAGGATGGATGCAGTTGCTTCCATGCTCTATCTGGACTATGGGAAGAATGACGGTGAATGGGTACCCAACATATACGGAGGCAATGAGAATCTGGAGGCAATGGAGTTCCTGAAGCATCTGAATTCCGTATTTAAGGGCCGAAAGGACGGCACGGTCATCATTGCGGAGGAGTCCACTGCATGGCCAATGATTACAGGCGATCCGAAAGAGGGCGGTCTGGGATTTAACTATAAGTGGAACATGGGCTGGATGAATGATTTCACCAACTACATGCGGTGCGACCCTCTTTTCAGGAAAAACAATTATGGGGAGCTGACATTTTCCATGCTGTATGCCTACAGCGAGGACTTTGTGCTGGTATTCTCACACGATGAGGTGGTTCACGGCAAGGGTTCCATGATTGGCAAGATGCCGGGTGAGACCCTGGAAAAGAAGGCCGAGAACCTGAGGGCTGCCTATGCCTTTATGATGGGGCATCCCGGCAAGAAGCTGCTGTTCATGGGCCAGGAATATGCCCAGACGGCTGAATGGAATGAGGGCGCGTCCCTGGAGTGGGAACTTTTGGAGTATCCTGTTCACAAGAACATGCAGGATTATGTAAAGGCGCTTAACAGGCTGTACCGTGAGCACCCGGCTCTGTATGAGATGGATTATGATCCCGATGGTTTTGAGTGGATTAACTGCAGTTACCAGAATGAGAGCATGATTATATTCCTGCGAAAGAGCAGGAAGAGTGAGGAAACCCTTCTCTTTATCTGCAATTTTGACAATATGGAGCATGAGAAATTCCGTGTGGGCGTGCCCTTCCACGGTAAGTATAAGGAGATATTCAACACTGATGCCAAAGACTTTGGCGGAGAAGGCCGGGTCAACGGGCGTGTCAAGACATCCCGGAAGCTGGAATGGGATGAAAAGGACGATTCCATTGAAGTCTATATACCGCCGATGAGTGTCAGCATCTACACATGCACGCAGGCGGCGGAAACCGTGAAGCCTGATGGAAAGAAGTCCGGGGCTAAAAAAACAGCAGATAAAAAGCCTGCGGCCGGTAAAACGGCGGTTAGGAAAACGGTGTCCGGTAAAACGGCAGAAGGCAGGACGGCAGAAGGGAAAACGGCAGAAGGCAAGACGGATGGTAAGGCTGAAACAGCAGCCCCGGAGACAGCTGCCGCGGCACAGGAATCAGAGGGCGCCGCAGCTGTAAAGGGTGGACAAAGGCAGATGGCTGCTCCAAAGGAAGAGCAGATGCAGATTCATACATCCAAAAAGAAACCGGAGCAGAAACGGATAGCCACGTCCAAGGAAGAACAGAAGCAGATAGGCACATCCAAGGAGGAGCAGAAGCAGATAGGCACATCCAAGGAGGAGCAGAAGCAGATAGCTACTTCCAGGAAGAAGCAGGAGCAGATAGCCACGTCCAAGGAAGAGCAGAAACAGATAGGCACGTCCAAGGAGGAGCAGAAGCAGATAGGCACATCCAGGAAGAAGCAGGAGCAGATAGCCACGTCCAAGGAAGAGCAGAAACAGATAGGCACATCCAGGAAGAAGCAGGAGCAGATAGCCACGTCCAAGGAAGAGCAGAAACAGATAGCCACCTCCAAGGAGGAGCAGAAGCAGATAGGCACTTCCAGGAAGAGGCAGGAGCAGATAGGCACATCCAAGGAAGAACACAAACAGATCAGTACTTCCCAAAAGAGCCGGAAACAGATCGGGACAGCTAAGAAGGACCAGAAGCAGATAACCGCTTCAAAACCTGAAGGCAGTGAAACAAAATAAGTAATTGGGAATAACTGGAGCGCAAGGCCGGGGGCTTTGCGCTCCCTGTTATTATATGGTATAATGGCGAAAGATAATGACCAGACCGCGGGTATTACCGGAGGGATGGCATGAGGCAACACGCATAATACGATTACACAGAGTGCAGATGGAACAAACAGCCGGAGAAAAGCAGGTTTCAGACACATTCCGGTGCGATTGGGGTGGAGTATGTTCTCTTATATTAAAAATCAGTGGCTTTCAATCTCGTTGAAAAAAAAGCTGGGCGCATTTTCCGTGGTTGTCATTTTGGTAATGGGTCTGTCCATTGCCTTCAATATGCTGGTCATGAATTTTTCCCTGGAGAGTTTTAACGTGATACTCAATGACAATTCCCTCTGCTATGATGTGCAGGAGTCCATGGAGCAGGAAGCGGATGCCTTTGAACTCTATGTGAGGGAGAGGTCATGGGAGAATGCAAAGCAATACAGGCTGGCCTGTTTTAAGACGGAGAGCAGTCTGGACGCCCTGCCCTTTGACTATGATGTTATAGGGCCGGAGCGGTATGCAAGAACGTGGAATATTAAGAATGGCTATGAAGGCTACCAGACATTCCGGGACCAGGTCCTCCACATGGACCAGTCGGATGAAGGGTTTGTGGAGCAGCTGTACAGGGTATATGGAATGCAGGGGTATCTGCAGACGTATGCCAGAAGACTGATGCAGTCTACCCTGAAGGAGGGAAAGCGCAGCTACCAGGAAAAGGTTCCTCTCCTCTATGACCTTCCCTACATGATTATGGCCTGTTCCGTCCTGATGATTATTACGGTTATCTGTCTGACCAAGCTTCTGTCCAATACCCTGATTGCCCCCATGGTAAAGCTGGCCCACAGCTCCAGGGAGATAGCGAGAAATGATTTCGGCGGTGAGGACCTGGTGGTGGAGAACCGGGATGAGATGGGAGAGCTGGTACAGGCATTTAATAAGATGAAACATGCCACAGAGGGGTATATCAATACCCTGAAGGAGAAAAATGAGATGGCGGAGCGCCTCCATAAGGAGGAGGTGGAGCGCATCGAAATGGAGAAACGTCTGGACGCAGCCCGTCTGGAACTGCTTAAGAGCCAGATTAATCCCCATTTCCTGTTCAATACCCTGAATATGATATCCTGTATGGCTAAACTGGAGGAAGCCCGGACCACTGAGAGGATGATATCCAGCCTGGGAAATCTCTTCCGCTATAATCTTAAGACCTCAGAGCAGATTGTGCCCCTGGAGCGGGAGCTTAAGGTGGTGCAGGACTATATGTACATACAGCAGATGCGTTTTGGCAGCCGTATCAGCCATGACCTTAGGGTGGAGGTGGACGGCAGTGAGACCATGATACCGGCCTTTACCCTTCAGCCGCTGGTGGAAAATGCCATCATACACGGCATAGCCAGAAAGGAAGAGGGGGGAAGAATATTTTTAAGGATATGGAAACGGAAGGATAAGATAGTCATTTCACTGGCTGACACGGGCGTGGGTATGGATGAGGAGACGCTCAAAAAGCTTATGGATGCCCTTAAGGGACACCGGACAGCCAGAGTGGGCATTGGGCTGGGGAATATATATCAGAGGATTAAATCCATGTACGAGGATGGGGATTTGAGAATCTACAGCAAGGCAGGCAAGGGGACCGTGGTCCAGATTATCCTGCCTGCCGCCCGGGAAGAGGACTATCAGAAGATATAAGGGGGGAACGGATGTTGCGTTTACTGATTGCGGATGATGAGATGATTGAGAGGCAGGTCCTTTATAAGACGCTGCAGAAAAATCTGGGGGACAGGTGCCGGATTTTCCAGGCAGCCAACGGCAGGGAAGCCCTTAAGATCTATGAGGAAGAGAAGATACAGATTGCCATTCTGGACATCGAGATGCCGGGCATAAACGGCATAGAAGCTGCCCAGCAGATCCGGCAGGCCGACAAGGACTGCTGCATCATATTCCTGACAGCCTTTGACGAGTTCTCCTATGCAAAAAAGGCCATCACAGTAAGGGCCCTGGATTACCTTCTGAAGCCTTACGACGAGGAGGAACTGATGTTAGTGGTGGAGGAAGCCATGCATATTGCGGGGGAACACCGGCAGGATGAAGGGGATGGGGATGAAAATGAAAATGAAATTCCTGTGCCGCCAGACACAGAGGAGCCGGAGGACGGAGGACATGCCCGTCTGTCAAAGGTTACATCCTTAATCAGCCAGTACATACATGAGAATTATATGTTTGACATTTCCATGCAGGATGCCGCAAGGGCCATGAATTATTCAGAGGCCTATTTCTGCAAGCTGTTCAAGCAGTGTTTTGACCAGAATTTCACATCCTACCTGACACAGTACCGGATAAAGGAGGCCAAGAAGATGCTAAGCCAGCCAACGGTCAATGTGAAGGAGATTGGAAGGGCAGTGGGCTATGGGGATTCCAATTACTTTGCAAAGGTGTTCAAGCGCATAACGGGACAGAGCCCCACAGAGTACAGATTGTCTATTTTCCAGAAGGGATAAAGATTGTATAAAGACCATATATGTGATATTTGCATAAATGGATGGGAGAAACAAGTTAAAATCCTACTATGATTCACAAAAATTTACTATGTTCAGAAACGCAAAATACTCTTATAATAAAATCAGTGTTAAGAAAACATAAAAATATCATGTGAAAGCATGAAAAAAGTATTAAGAGGAGGACACGTTTCATGAAAAAAAGATGGATTAGTACCGCGTTGTGTGCAGCAATGGTAGCCGGCTCCCTGGCAGGCTGCGGCTTAAAGAGTCCTGATGCAACCACAGCGGCTCCCGTAGCAACTGAGGCACCTACAGAGGCCGCAAAGGCAGAAGGGGATGCTGCTGAGGAGTCAAAGACAGAAGCAGCTGATACCGAGGCAGCAGCTGATACCAGCGACATGCCTGAGGTCACTCTGGTTATGGCAGAGGTTAACCCGTTAGACACCATTGTGGGACAGACTGATACCAAATTTAAGGAGACTGTTGAGGAACTGTCCGGCGGCAAGATTAAGATTGACCTGCAGGCCAGCGGTGTACTTGGTTCAGAGAACGACGTTCTGGATACCATGCTTGGCGGCGGCGGCACCATTGATATTTCCCGTATTTCCGCATTTGCCCTGACAAGCTACGGCGCTGAGAAGTCCGTGCTTCTGTCCATTCCTTATACATTTGCAAACCGTGACCACTTCTGGAAGTTTGCTGACAGCGAACTGGCTCCTGAATTCCTCATGGAACCTCATGACAACGGACTTGGCGTAAGAGGCCTGTACTACGGCGAGGAAGGCTTCCGTCACTTCTTCACAGTTAAGGAAGTTAAGGGCTTAGACGACTTAAAGGGCATGAAGCTGCGTGTGTCCAATGACCCGATTATGAATGGTATGGTGGAAGGCCTCGGCGCAAGCCCAACGGTTGTTTCCTTCAACGAACTGTACTCCGCACTTCAGACCGGTGTTGTGGACGGTGCTGAGCAGCCAATCGCAAACTACAAGTCCAATGCATTCCAGGAAGTTGCTCCAAACCTGATTCTGGACGGTCATACACTGGGCGCAATCCAGGTTATCATCACAGATGAAGCATGGGATAAGCTGACAGAAGAGCAGCAGAACATCCTGATGGAAGCCGGCAAGGTTGCATCCCAGTTCAACAGAACCATTTCTGAGGAAGCTGAGAACAAGGTGCTTGAGGAATTAAAGGCCGATGGTATCAACGTGGTTGAGGTTCCTGATATCAAGCCATGGCAGGATGCTTGTAAAGGCATCATCGAGTCTTCTACAAAGGACCAGGCTGAACTGTATCAGCAGATTCTTGACATGAACAAATAATAAACGGCAATCAGACAGGCACAGGGCAAATGAATAAACTCTGTGCCTGTAGTTTTTGAAAGGGGAATCAATATGCCTGCAATATTTCAAAAGATTGATAAAATCAGGCCTGCATATGATATGACATACAGGGTTGTACTGTTCCTTTGCAAGCTGCTTCTGGTAGTAGATATCCTTATCACCACCATGGCTGTGGCAGGAAGGTACATTTCGTTCATTCCCGATCCTGCGTGGAGTGAAGAGGTTGTTCTGACCTGCATGTCCTATATGGCAGTGCTTTCGGCAGCTCTTGCCATCAGAAGAGGCGCCCATATCCGCATGACCGCATTTGACCGGTATCTGCCCGCTAAGGTGGTAAAGAGCCTTGATATCATCGCTGACCTGGCAGTGCTTGCGCTGGCGGTAATCATGATTACGGTGGGCTGGAAGTATGCAACAGGAATCGGATCCAAAGGTACCTATGTGAGCATGCCCAAGGTTTCCAGGTTCTGGATGTATTTCCCGGTGCCTCTGGCCGGCGTGGCCATGCTGGTTTTTGAAGTAGAGGCCTTATACAATCATGTTAAGAGTTTCTTTGTAAAGGAGGGGATGGAGTAATGGATGCAAATAGCATGGCAATTCTGGTTTTGCTGGGCAGCTTCTTCCTGATGGTATTCTTACGGTTCCCCATCGCTTATGCGGTGGCGCTTTCATCTGTGTTCTGCCTTTTGTTCCAGGGACATAACCTGACTACCATCTGCCAGCAGATGGTAAAGGGAATCAGCTCCTTCAGCCTGATGGCAGTTCCCTTCTTTATCACCATGGGATGCCTGATGGGTTCCGGCGGTATTTCCGAAAAGCTGATTGCACTGGCCAATGCATGTGTGGGCTGGATGCGGGGCGGCATGGCAATGGTTAATATTGTCGCTTCTTACTTCTTTGGCGGTATCTCAGGTTCTGCTTCTGCAGATACGGCTTCTCTTGGTTCCATCCTGATTCCCATGATGGTGGACCAGGGATACGATGACGATTTCTCAACAGCAGTAACCATCACTTCATCCTGTGAGGGACTGCTGGTGCCTCCCAGCCACAATATGGTTATCTATGCCACCACGGCAGGCGGTATCTCCGTGGGAAGCCTTTTCCTGGCAGGATATATACCGGGAGCACTGCTGGCCGTAACGCTGATGATAGGATCCTATATCATTTCCGTTAAGCGCAATTACCCTAAGGGCGAGAAGTTCAGCATCATCAACCTGATTAAGCAGCTGAGTGTTTCCTTCTGGGCCCTGGCAGCTGTGCTGATAGTTGTATTCGGCGTGGTAGGCGGCGTGTTTACGGCCACAGAGTCCGCAGCAGTTGCTGTTATCTACAGCCTGATTGTCAGCGTGTTTATCTACAGGGGACTGGACTGGAAGGGCGTATGGAGAGTCCTGGGAGACAGCGTGGACACCCTGTCCATTGTAATGATTCTCATTGCCACATCCAATATTTTCGGATTCTGCCTGACCCAGCTGCATGTGCCTATCCTGGCCGCCAGCGCAATCACCGGCATGACCAATAACCCCATTATTCTGGCCCTGCTGCTGAACCTGATTCTTCTGGTGCTCGGATGTATCATGGATATGGCGCCAATCATCCTGATTGCAACCCCTATCCTGCTGCCTATCGCCACATCCATTGGTCTGGACCCGATTCAGTTCGGTATCATGGTAGTGCTTAACTGCGGTATCGGACTTCTGACACCTCCTGTTGGCGCTGTTCTGTTCATTGGCTCTGCGGTTTCCAAGGTGCCCATGGAGCGGGTGGTTAAGGCTACGCTTCCATTCTATGTGTGTATGATTATCACTCTGCTGCTGATTACCTTTATTCCGGCTGTCAGCATGTGGCTCCCATCTGTACTGGCCCACTAATAAATGAATACCGGAAAGCAGTTTATCATGTTATAATGAAAATTCAGAGTGGCGGCCATGTCGCCACTCTGTTAAGATTCAGGACATCCGTACAAGGAGCATATGAATGAGATACAAATACACATACAGGACAACGGCGCGGGATTTATGGCAGCTTTCCATGTATTATATATACGGTTCGCTGGCAGGACTTTGTAATATCATATTTACAGTGGCGGCATTTGCCTTGGGATTCTCCAGGTGGGACCAGGCCCAGGGGATCGTGAGGTGTCTCATTGTGCTGGGGTGCTGCCTTTTTACAGTTATCCAGCCGCTTATGATTTATGCCAAGGCAAAGAAGCAGGCGGCGGGAATTACCCAGGACACCCAGGTTTCTATTGACGACAACGGGCTTTACATCCGGGTGGGCGATGACACGTCGCAGCTGCCGTGGAAGTCGGTAAAAAGGATATCCAGGAAACCTGCCATGATTATCATATTCAGCGATACCACCCATGGATTTATATTTACAAACCGTGTGCTTGGAGATGAGAAAGAAGAATTTTACCGTTATGCCTCCTCTAAAGTGGAAGGCAGAAATGTGCATAATTAAAGGACAGGCCCTCCTTGACCGGGTCTGGTAACTGGGGTATGATATATGCGAAGGGAGGGACGGCTGCTTGAGAAAAAATGTGATTTACCTCATGGGCTGCGCCGCTGTCATGATTCTGGCCGCGTCCTGTGCAGGCAGAAGCAAGGACAGCACGGCGCAGAAGACAGTTCCGGAGTTCGTCCTGACATATGCTGAGAATCAGGCGGAGGATTATCCCACCACCCAGGGAGCTTATAAATTTGCAGAGCTGGTATATGAACAGACCGGGGGCAGGGTGGAGATACAGGTCAATGCGGGCGGTGTTCTCGGAGATGAGAAAACAGTGATTGAACAGCTTCAGTTTGGCGGGGTGGATTTTGCCAGGGTATCCCTGTCGCCCCTGGCTGAGTTTGTGCCCAAGCTGAATGTACTTCAGATGCCCTATCTGTATACTGGCCGGGAGCACATGTGGAAGGTGTTAGAGGGGCCCATTGGCACGGATTTCATGAATTCCTTCGGCGGTTCCAGCCTGGTGCCGCTGTCCTGGTATGATGCGGGCGCCCGTAATTTCTACAGTACGGCCGGGCCCATTGAGTCCCTGGACGACATGAAGGGGCTTAAAATCAGGGTCCAGGAATCTGAACTGATGATGGATACGATTCAGGCTCTGGGTGCCACGCCGGTGCCCATGGCTTTTGGGGATGTATATTCAGGCCTGCAGACAGGGGAGATAGACGGGGCCGAGAACAACTGGCCTTCCTATGAGTCCACCAGGCATTATGAGGTAGCCAAATATTTCACCCTGGATGAACACACCAGGGTTCCGGAGCTCCAGCTGGCAGCCCAGTCCACCTGGGATAAGCTGCCGGAGGAATACAGGAACATTATACGGGATTGTGCACAGAAATCAGCCCTGTATGAGCGTGAACTGTGGGATGAGCGTGAGAAGACCTCAGAGGACAGGGTCAGGAGAGCCGGATGCGTGGTGACGGAGCTGGATGCCGGGGAGAAAGAACGGTTCCAGGAAGCCGCGGCCCCTATGTACGAAAAATACTGTTCTGAATATGTGGATATTATTGACGATATCATGGACGCGGGCAGACAGTGACAGGCTTCAGATTGGACAGGTATAGAAATGAATTAGAATATAGAGCAAAAAACAGACCATGGTCCGTGCAGTGGATCCATGGTCTTATTTTGATTGATTTTTACAGATAGACTCAGATAAGTGTCAGCCCAGGGGTACGATGGTGACATTATCCCCCGAACCGTTATCAGGAGACGGTGTCTGTGATGCCTGCGTAGGTGATAGCGCCTGCGTGGGAGACGGTGCCTGTGACGACTGAGTAGGCGATGGCGTCTGCGGGTCGGCGGGAGACAGGGCAGCTGTTGTGGCTGCGGTGGATTCTGCGGCTTTAGTGGTTTCTGCGGCCTTAGTGGTCTCCTTGGCTTTGGTGGTTTCCTTGGCCTTGGTGGTTTCCTTGGCCTTGGTAGTCTCCTTGGCTTTGGTGGTTTCCTTGGCCTTGGTGGTTTCCTTGGCCTTGGTGGTCTCCTTGGCTTTGGTGGTTTCTTTGGCCTTGGTGCTTTCCTTGGCCTTGCTGGTTTCCTTATCCGTGCCCGAACCCTTGGAGCTGCTGCCGTTAGTGCCGTTGGTACCGTCTGAAGGGAATTCCTTGTCACGGCCGCTGAGGTCTATGCCGTCTTTCACGCTGAAATAGGAGCCTTTTATGGTATTGCCCGCGTAATCCGCCACAAACACTACAAGAGTCTGGGTATCCATGGGGAAGGTAATCTCTCCGGATTCTTTATTAATATGGCTGGGTTTGACAGTCTTTTCCTCTTCATCCGTGGCATAGACAGCATCAAAGTTAATACCGGACTGGCTGTCCTCTGCAGTGATGGTCAGTATGCCGTCTTCCATCACATAATCTTCCTGTATGGTAGGCGCCATATCGTCCAGGGCTTGAATGGTGTCGGACAGTCTGGCAGACATTCCGTTCCATCCCTTCACATATATCTGCAGGGTTCCGTTGCTGGTCAGGGTGGCAGTGTAGACTCCCTTTTCCTTTTCCATTTCAAGGGGCTGGGATTCCATGGTGACGCTGGTTTCGCGTATGGGGAGAAGGGAACGTATGCGGATGGATATATCCACGCTGCGGTAATCCCTGGTGTCAGATACATCATACTCTATCTTGGGTTTGGATGTGGCCACAATGAATATGACCAGATTGATTAGGATAAAGGGGAGTATGTAGAATACCAGGGTATGCAGTTTTCTGTTATCGTTCCATGAACGTTTATTATAGGTGTTGCGTTTGGTGCTTCTGCCGCGGTTGCCGCCGTAAGAACCGGAAGCACGTTCGCTGCGGGGAGCCGAATATGACGAATGACGATCCATGAATTATCCTCCTTAAGTATTGCGGAAAAAATACTTCTATAGCATATCAGAAATTCTCTTTTCTTACAAGTTTAACTTGGAAAATGGCAAAGATTCCACAATACCCTTCAAAATGCCGCCTGAATATGTTATGATAGGTATGATTCCTGACATCAAAGGGAGAGGTACATAAGGAATATAAATAGTGCTATCACAGAAGGAGTAAGACCTATGATTGGAGAAGCGGCTGCGTTTGCAGATAAAGCCCACAAGGGAGCTTTCAGAAAGGGCACAAAGATTCCGTACATCACGCATCCCATGGAGACGGCAGTGATTGTGTCCGCCTTTACGGATGATGAGGAAATCATTGCGGCAGCACTGCTCCATGATGTTATGGAGGATGCAGGAGTTACCAGGGAAGAGCTGGAGGACGCGTTTGGTCCCAGAGTAGCGGATCTGGTAGTGGATGAGAGCGAGGATAAAAGCCGCAGCTGGCAGGAGAGAAAGACCCGTACGGTCAGGCATCTCTGCACGGCTTCCAGGGAGATTAAGATATTGGCTCTGGGGGACAAGCTCAGCAACATGCGCTGTACGGCCAGGGATTATCTGGTGGTGGGCGATGCCATATGGCAGCGGTTTAATGAGAAGGATAAGCAGAAGCATGCCCGGTACTATTGGGGGATAGCCCATGCTCTGAAGGAGTTGGAGGACCACCTGTATTTCAAGGAATATGTAATGTTATGCAGGACCGTGTTCGGTGAGGATGTCATTTCCTCAAATAAAGACATGATGCAAGGAGAATATGAATGATCAGATGTGGGAAAAAGTCAAAGATTCTGGCTGCTGTCTTGGCAGCCGGAATTATTTTAAGTATGCAGGGAATGACGGCATTTGCCGGCAGCACAGGGGTAGGTGCGGCTAAGTCGGCCCAGACAGGTCCGGGTGTGGCAGCACAGAATGATAGCCAGACAGGCCAGCCGGAGGGACAGACAGTACAGCCGGAGGGGCAGAACGGCCAGACAGGCCAGGCGGAAGGCCAGACAGTACAGCCGGAGATCCAGACAGGCCAGCCAGAGGGACAGGCAGGCCAGTCGGAAGGCCAGGCAGTACAGCCGGAGGGCCAGGAACAGAGCGCACAGCCGGTCCCGGGCCAGGAACCTCTCCAGGTAAATTACAGCGCTTTTATATTGCAGCAGGGATGGAGCGCGGTCACGGCTGATAACAATTTGTGTTCAGCCCCGGTCAACTCATGGGTCACTGCCGTAAAGGCTAATCTGATTCATATTCCGGACGGTACACAGGTGGGCATTCGCTACCAGGTGAATCTGAGCGGTACGGGTTGGCTCTCCTGGGCGGAGGACGGAGCTGAGACAGGAGGAGCAGAAGGCGTCATGCCTCTGGAATCCATACGTATGGAACTGACAGGCAGCGGCGCAGCCGCATATGATTTATACTATAAAGTACTTCAGAACGGCGCCTGGACAGACTGGGCGGCCAATGGCGCGTCCGCCGGACAGGAGGGTGCAGGCCTCAGGGTGGACGGCATACGGGCTTCCATTACGGCTAAGGGTGCAGGGATTCCTGCGGATCCGGTGGTTTCCCATGGGATTGACCCGTCCAGGCCTATGATTGCCCTTACATTTGATGACGGACCCAAGACATCCGTGACCAGCCGGATACTGGACAGCCTGCAGGCCAATGGAGGAAGGGCAACATTCTTCATGCTGGGCTCCAATGTGAACGCCAATGCAGGGGTAATCAGGCGCATGGCGGACCAGGGATGTGAGGTTGCCAACCACACCCATGACCACAAATATCTGACTAAAATCGGTGCTGAGGGAATTGTAAGCCAGGTGGGGTCCACCAACCAGAAGATCCAGGCTGTCTGCGGCGTATCACCGGTCCTCATGCGCCCGCCGGGCGGATATATTGATGGGGCGTCCCTTAACGTGCTGGGTTCCATGGGTATGCCTGCCATCATGTGGTCTATTGATACCAGAGACTGGCAGCACAGGAATGCGCAGAGGACCATAGACACTGTGCTGAGCCAGGTAAAGGATGGGGATATCATACTGATGCATGATATCTACAGTACAACAGCAGATGCGGCGGTGGTGCTGATTCCGGAACTGACAGCGCGGGGATATCAGCTGGTGACAGTAAGCGAGCTGGCGGCCTACAGGGGAGGAATCGTTCCCGGACACAAGTACAGCCAGTTCAGACCGTGATTCGGCTGACCATGCAGCGGCAGATAAATTTGAGACGGTATTCCTTCTATCGGAGAGGGGGTACCGTCTTTTTGTCCGTCTTTCTGTCAATGGGGGCCGGGTACTGATTGAGCGTTCCGGCATATAAGTGCCGGCATATAAGGCCCGGCATATAAGTCCCTCCATATGAGATGAATAATATGGGAATTACCCTTGATTCTTGTTCTCAGGTTATGTATAATAAGACCACAGATTGTTTTCTTCAGACATCTGGCTGTGCGTCTGCACAGAGGCGGGGTTTTTATTCTGAAACCCGTGTTTCCCATTTTAACAGGCAGTTTTTATTTGTGCACATTGACATATTCATATGATTTGTATACTGTTCTCCGGCAGTTAGTAAAATGGCAGATAGCCGGGAGGAATGCTTATGGCAGATAGAGGGAAAGGAATACCGTTGGATAAACGGATAAATATAAGTGGAAAAATGGGCAGGGCTGTGTTTGCTGTGACTGCCGTGACGGCAGCTGTATTCTGGCTGTCAGGCAGTGCGGCGGCCATGGAGGCGCAGGAACCGAAGGACGGGGAACGTTATGGCGCAGAGCTTCGGATCACCAGGGACGCGGAGACGGAAGAGGATGGGGGAATCCGGGAACCGGCTGACCGGTATTGGGACGGTAATGGAAAGGAGTACCGGCTGGATTCCTGGGAGATAGTGACAATTCCGGGACAGGATGTCAGCCGGCATCTGGAGCGGAAGATGGTGTATACCGGTGTGGAAGGGGCTGAAGAGATTCCCGGGTCCATTTCCCTGAAGGAGGATGTAGCGGGAAATCAGGCAGAGGGAATCCTATTCCTCAGGAAAAGCCGGATTGTAAGAGAGGAGTGGCAGGATGGATTTACGGCGCCCGTCACCTTCCACGCCTATGGTGCGGATGAATACCAAGGAGGCTCCCTGGTTATACCGGGGGACGCGGTTTTAGAGACCTGTGTGTCCATGGGAGGGCAGCTGCTGGAGTTTATGGGCCTGTCTCCCCTGGAGTACCGCATACTTTTTGCAGACTGGTCAGGGGAGTCATACGAGGATGAGGAGGGGAGAATGTGCCGCCAGGCCATGGTCTGGGGTCAAAAGCTCCTTAGGGACTATGAGGCCGAATATGAAGGAGAAGTCAGCTGGACAAAACCGGAAACCCGGGAACTGGAGATGGTTTACAGGCAGATCCCTGAGGTTTCTCCCGCAGCTTTGCAGACAGCTCAGGGGGCAGACCATGTACCTGTACCGGAGATTCAGGGTGAGGGACCGGTGGGGAATCTCTGGTACTGGGTACGCAGCGGTTTTGTCATAACAGTGGGGGCCGGACTTATAGGCATAGGCGTGGGACTGCTGGCTCTTTTGGCAGTGTGGTACAGGCAGAACCGGCGGGAGCACCGAAGAAGATGCCTGCCCCGTATAAAAGGTTGAGCCCTGCGGCTCAGGTATGATATACTTCACATAACAAGGGAGGGATAAACTCCCGTAAGAAAAGGAGAACAGATATGACAAATCCTGTGTATGACAAGCTGAGAAACTGCTATGACAGCATAAAGGATAAAATTCCCTTTGAACCTAAGGTGGCACTGGTGCTGGGGTCCGGCCTTGGCGACTATGCGGAGCAGCTGGAAATCCGGGGTACCATTGATTACCATGATATAGAGGGATTTCCGGTATCTACGGTACCCGGACATAAGGGCAGGTTTGTGTTCGCCCGCATAAATGAGGTTCCGGCCGTACTGATGCAGGGGCGGGTCCATTATTATGAAGGCTATCCCATGTCAGATGGGGGCCTGCCTGGCCGTCTTATTAAACTTATTGGGGGGGGAAACCTATTCCTGACCAATGCGGCCGGCGGAGTCAACTATGATTATGGGGCAGGGGACTTTATGCTCATAAAGGACCAGATATCCTGCTTTGTCCCCTCCCCGCTGGTGGGGCCGAACCTGGAGGAGCTGGGACCAAGGTTTCCGGACATGAGCCATATATACGATGAGGATCTGAGGGACATCATCCGTTCCACTGCACTTGAGCTTGGTATCAGGATACGGGAGGGGGTCTATGTGCAGCTCACAGGACCTGCCTATGAAAGCCCGCATGAGGTGAAAATGTGCAGGATACTGGGCGGGGATGCAGTGGGTATGAGTACGGCCTGCGAGGCAGTGGCAGCCAATCACATGGGGATGAAGATATGCGGTATATCCTGTATATCCAATCTGGCCTGTGGTATGACAGACGTTCCGCTGTCCCACAAGGAGGTCCAGGAGGCGTCGGATAAAATGGCCCCTCTCTTCAAAAAACTGGTATCAGAGTCCATCAGAAAACTGGGGCGTATTTAAACTTTTATGAAAAATTAAAGAAAAAGACATAGTAAAATAGTGTTTTTCGTAGTAATATGTAACGTGGACAAAGGCAGGGGGAATATGCTGCCCGTCCTGGCATAGTATATGACATATCATGATTTAGAAAAGAGGAGATTATTATGAAGAGACACTATTTGGCAGTTGCAGTCCTGGCACTTGCATTGGGGATGACAGCTTGTTCTTCCGGCAATAAAGAAACTACAGCGGCCCCAACTACTACAGCAGCACAGACTGAGACAGAGAAAGCGGCAGAAGCAGAAGACGATATGGAACTGGAATACTTCTATGGTTTTGTGGGAGAGGTAGCTGATAAGGTGGTTACCGTTAAGGACGACGAAGGCAAGGAAGTGAAGTTTGATGTATCTGAGGCCAAGATTGAAGGCGCAGATGCCATTGGAGAAGGGGATGAGGTAGAGATTGCCTATGCAGGTGAGCTTTCCGCAGACACCACCAAGGCAAAATCAGTGGATATCGTTACATCTGCAGCAGCAGAGGCAGCGGAAGAGGCAGCCGCTGAGGAGGATGACATTGTCACAGGAACCGTAGAGAAAGCAGACGACAATACCCTGACTCTGACCACGGACGAGGGTACATATACCTTTAACACCAAGATTGCGCAGAAGGTATCCAAGGACGGCATCAAGTCCGGCGTACAGGCAGATGTGACCTACTACGGGGATCTGGAAGACGAGACCGACAAACCGGTGGCCACCAAAATTGTGACCGAGGATGCCATGGACTCAGAAGACGCTAAGATCAATACCCTTTCCGGCAAGGTGGCAGAAGTTGGGGCGGATTATGTGGTTATCGACACAGCGGACCCGGAGAATACCCTGTTTACCTTCCTGGGAAAAGAAGGCATGTTTGACAAACTGAAGGTAGGGGATACCGCAACTGTTATCTACGAGGGAACCCTTACAAACAAGACAATTACAGCTACCGGCGTGAAGTAGAGAAGATGCAGCTGGCCGCGGCACAGACAGATAAGGAC
>OLIH01000307.1_pt1 | contig 37797 bp, 31 predicted proteins | sample 1609721 | NCBI WGS metagenome assembly OLIH01 (sample SAMEA4350157, study PRJEB24818) | metagenome | biome: human; feature: gut; material: faeces | place: Denmark | collected 2013-09
GGGGTGGCGGCGGCCCCCGCCACCCCCGCCGGGGTGCTGCTGGCCCTGCTGGAGCAGCACATGGGGACCGACGCCCTGGTGTTGCAGACCCTGGAAAAACGGCTCAACGCCCTGGAGGAAGCCCTGGCCGCCGGGCATATCCGGGGATTTGAGTCCACCGTCATGGCGGAGCGCCGCACCCTGGCCGCCCTGCACGGGGCCTATGCCCAGCTGGTGCTGCTGGGGGACGAACTGCAGGCCGACGCGCCCCGGATGCTGAACCGGGCGGAGCGGGCGGCCTGGCAGCGGGCCACCACCCGGGCCGCCCGCCTGCGGGACGAAGCTGAGACCCTGCGGGAATACATCCTGCAATTGTGGCAGGTATACCAGTCCCGCATTGAGCTGGAGCAGAACCGGGTGGTCACCATGCTCACGGTGGTCACCACCCTGTTTTTGCCCCTGAGCCTGATTGTGGGCTGGTACGGCATGAACTTTGACGGCATGCTGGCCCCCAACGTGCCCTGGGGCTACCCCACGGTGGGGGCGGTGGGTGCCCTGTTGGTGGGGGCGGGGCTGCTGTTTTTCCGCCGCAAGGGGATGCTGTAAACAAAAAGAAGGACCCCGCCGCAAACGGAGTCCTTCTTTCGGGATGGCTGCTATGGCCGGGATGTGTGCTTACTCCACATCCTGCAGGGCGTCGTAGTCCACCTCACCGGTACGGACCTTGACAACCTTGGCCACGTTGTAGACAAAGATCTTGCCGTCGCCGATATGGCCGGTGTACAGCGCCTTGGTGGCTGCATCGATGATCTTATCCACAGGAATCTTGCTGACGACGACTTCCACCTTGACCTTGGGCATCAGGGTGGCGTCGACCTCGGCACCACGGTATTTCTCGCCGCTGCCCTTCTGCAGGCCGCAGCCCATGACCTGGGTCACGGTCATGCCGGTCACGCCTACGGCGTTCAGGGCACGCTTCAGATCGTCGAACTTGGCCAGCTGCACGATCATGGAGACCTTGTGCATGCCGGAATCCAGATCGGCGGGCAGGGGGGCTTCCTTCTGGACCTTGATGGCGGCCGCCACCTGGGCGGGGCTGGCCTTTTCCAGATCGCTCTGGCCCAGATCGGTGTTTTCGTTCACGGACAGATCAGCATAGCTGGCATCGCTGATGGCGAAACCGGCGTAGGCGCTGGCCAGGCCATGTTCGTGGATATCCAGGCCGTCGATTTCCTCCTTTTCGGAGACACGCAGGCCAACGAACTTCTTGATCAGGCTGAAGATGATGAACATGCTGACCAGGACCCAGGCAGCCACACAGACAACGCCCAGAGCCTGGATGCCCAGACGGGCGAAGCCGCCGCCGTAGAACAGGCCGCCATCGGTGGCGAACAGGCCCACGGCCAGGGTGCCCCAGGCACCGTTGGCGCAGTGGACGGAAACGGCACCCACAGGGTCATCGATGCGGGCGATCTTGTCGAAGAACTCAACCGAGAGGACAACCAGCACACCGGCGATGATGCCGATGATGGCGGCGCCGTAGGGATCGACCTCATCGCAGCCGGCGGTGATGGCAACCAGGCCGGCCAGCGCGCCGTTGAAGGTCAGGGACACATCGGGCTTGCCGTAGCGCACCCAGGTGGTGATCAGGGCGGCCACGGTGGCCAGAGCAGCGGCCAGGTTGGTGTTGAAGCAGATCAGGCCGGCGGAGACCATGGTGTCGTCACCGGTCATGGAGACGGTGGAGCCGCCGTTGAAGCCGAACCAGCAGAACCACAGGATGAAGACGCCGAGAGCCATGGCGGTCATGTTGTGGCCGGGGATGGCGCGGGGCTTGCCGTCCTTGTCGTACTTGCCGATACGGGGACCCAGCATCCAGGCGCCCAGCATGGCGGTGACGCCGCCCACGAAGTGCACGGCGGTGGAGCCGGCGAAGTCATGGAAGCCCAGCTGAGCCAGCCAGCCGCCGCCCCAGATCCAGTGGCCGGAGATGGGGTAAACGATCAGGCTGATGGCGGCGGAGTACAGGCAGTAGGCGCTGAACTTGGTGCGCTCGGCCATGGAGCCGGAAACGATGGTGGCGGCGGTGGCGCAGAACACCGTCTGGAACACCACATACACCCAAACGGGCAGGGTGCCGAAGTCATAGCTGCCGCGGATGAACGGGTCGAACCCGCCGATCAGCGCGCCGGAACCGGCGAACATCACGCCGAAGCCGACCAGCCAGTAGCAAGGTGTGCCGATACAAAAGTCCATCATGTTCTTCATGAGGATGTTGCCCGTGTTCTTGGCACGGGTCAGGCCCGCTTCGCACAAAGCAAAGCCCGCCTGCATGAAGAACACCATAAACGCCGCTACCAGCGTCCATGTTACGTCTGCGGAATTGTACATATACATGACTCCCCTCTTGCATGTTCAAAATCAAATAGCAAAAGGCGCCGGACGGTGTTTTACCGTCCGGCGCCTTTGCCATTTGCTTTGTTGTCCCCATGCTAGCACAGCCGCGGCGGCGGGTCAAGGGGTTTTGTTCACATTCCGTTCATCTTTGTGGGTTTTTGTGGGTGCAAAGGGAAAGTTTTCCACAATTCTTGTGCAATCCCGTTAAAAATCAGGAGGCATTACTGTACGTCATCGGCGTGCAGCCGGTCCAGCAGTTCCATCACAGCCAGGGTCCGGGTGCGGGCTTCGGCCTCGGCGGCCCGGTCTTTTTCCGCCACGATCCGGGCGAATTCCGCAAACTCGTAGGCCATGCGGTGGCGGGCAGCCCGGGGTGCATCGGTGCGGGTTCCCCCGCCCCGGATGCCGCCCAGCACGGCGTACACCTCGTCCAGACTGTTGGTGCCCCCGTGCAGCATCAGGTAGCCGCCGGGGCCCTGGATGCTGGCGAATTTTTCGCTCTCGCTGTCCTTGGCGGCCAGGCCCACGGCACAAAAATCCGGGTAATACAGCAGGGCGGTGCCCGCCGTGTCGATGCCGTTATGCCCCAGGCTGGGCCGGTACTCGCACTCTTCCGGCATGCCCAGCAGCCCCCAGAAAAAGTGCAGGTTGTACACGTTCATATCATTGAGGGCGCCGCCGTTGCAGGCAGGGTCAAAGGTGGTGTTCCAAATACCCTTGAGGTAATCATCATACCGGGCACTGCGGGCGCAGAAGCTGGCCATGGCCCCCCGCACCGGGCCGATTTTTGCCATCTCTTCCCGCAGGAACCGGTAGGCGGGCAGGTAGGGGGTGGTGATGGCCTCAAAGAGGATGACCCCCTTGCGGTCGGCCAGGTCAAACAGCTCCCGGGCTTCGGCGGCGGTGGCGGTGAAGGGCTTTTCCAGAATCACATGATACCCTGCTTCCAGAGCCTTTTTGGCCGCGGTGTAGTGCAGGTGGTTGGCGGTGCCGATGTAGACGGCGTCGAAGCCGCCGGCGGCGTAGCAGGCGTCCTCGTCGGTAAAGACCCGGGGCACGCCGTGGGCTTCGGCCATGGCTCGGGCCTTGGCCTCGCTCTGGGGGCGGCAGCACAGGGCGGTGACCTGGATTTCGGGCATTTCGGTCAGATGGGCCATGAACTCCGCCACAATGCGGCTGGTGGACAGAACAGCCAGTTTCAGGGGCATAAAAATCCCTGCCTTTCCTTGATTTGGGCGGCCGGTTCCCGGGGAAACGAAACCGCGTTTTTTTCCATTATACCCCAGCCGGAATCCGGGTGCAATCGGGCGCACCGCCCCTTGTTTTTTGTTTTGTTCACCGTTATAATGAGTATAGTGGGGATGGTGCGGCCTGCGCGGCCCCGCCAGCCTCAAAATTTGAACTGTGAGGTGGATTATATGGAACCCCTGGTCATCACAATGGCACGTGAATACGCTTCCGGCGGCAGCGAAATTGCACAGCGCGTCGCAGATCTTTTGGGTGTGCCCCTGTACAACAAGGAGCTGATCACCCTGGCCGCCAAAAAGAGCGGTCTGACCGAAGAAGCCATTGCCGCCAGCGAGAACCAGCGCAGCGGCAGCCTGATCTACAGCCTGTATATGATGGGCAACACCATGCCCCTGGCCGACCAGGTGTACATCCTGCAATCCAACGTGATCAAGGAGCTGGCCCAGCAGGGTTCCTGCGTGATCCTGGGCCGCTGCGGCGACTACGTCCTGCGGGACCGTCCCAACGTGCTGAGCACCTTTGTGTATGCGCCGCTGGATCTGCGCATCCGCAACGCCAAGGAACGTCCCGGCGCCAAGGACATGCCCGACCGTCTGTGGGAGACCGCCCTTGCCAAGCATGACCGCGCCCGCGCGAGTTATTATAACTATTACACCGAGAACCGTTGGGGCGAGGCTAAAAATTATGACTTGTGCCTGAACGCTGCCCTGGGCCGGGAAGCCTGCGCCCAGCTGATCGTGCAGGCCGCCAAGGCAATGGAGGCATCCGTGTAAGAAATGAGTAAGACCGTATCCGCCGCCCGCATGGGCACCGAACCGCTGAATCCGCTGCTGCTTTCGCTGGCGATCCCCATGATGATCTCCATGCTGGTGCAGGCGCTGTACAACGTGGTGGACAGCATCTTTGTATCCTACGTCAACGAGGCGGCCCTGTCCGCCGTCAGCCTGGCCTATCCCATCCAGAACCTGCTCATCGCCTTTGCGGTGGGCACCGCGGTTGGTGTGAACGCCTACCTGTCCAAGAATCTGGGCGAAGGCAACCACGCCGAGGCTGACCGCGCCGCCGCCAACGGCTTGTTCCTGGCCGTGTGCAGCGCCATCGCCTTCCTGCTCTTCGGGCTGTTCGGGGCCAGGGCCTTCATCCACGCCCAGACCTCCGATGCGCTGATTGCCCGCTACGGCTCCGAATACCTGAGCATCTGCACCATCTTCAGCCTGGGCTGCTGTGTGCAGTGCATGATGGAAAAGATTCTGGTATCCACCGGACGCAGCACCTTTGCCATGACCACCCAGCTTATCGGTGCCGTGACCAACATCGTGCTGGACCCGGTGTTCATCTTCGGGCTGTTCGGCGTGCCCCGCATGGAGGCCGCCGGCGCCGCCGTGGCCACCGTCATCGGCCAGTTTGTGGGGGCGGGTGCGGCCCTGACCCTGCATTTCCTGTACAACAAGGACGTGCACATCTCTTTGCGGGGATTCCGTCCCGCCCCGCGCACCATCCTGCGCATCTACCAGGTGGGCATCCCCTCCATCGCCATGAACGCCATCGGCAGTGTGATGACCTTCGGCATGAACGCCATCCTCATCGCCTATTCCAGCACGGCGGTGGCGGTTTTCGGGGTATACTTCAAACTGCAGAGCTTTGTGTTCATGCCGGTGTTCGGGCTGAACAACGGCATGGTTCCCATCGTCAGCTACAACTACGGCGCCCGCAAGCCCGACCGCATCCTGGGCACCAAGCGCCTGGCCGCCATCTATGCCGTGGGCATCATGTGCCTGGGCTTCCTGGCCGGGCAGTTCCTGCCGGGGGTCATGCTCAGCATCTTCAACGCCAGCCCGGACATGCTCAGCCTGGGCACGGTGGCGCTGCGCATCATCTCCATCTCCTTCCTCATGGCCGGTTTCAACGTCATCTCCTCCGCCTACTTCCAGGCGCTGGGCCACGGCGTGCTGGCCTTGTGGGTGTCCATCATCCGCCAGCTGGTGGTGCTGCTGCCCACCGCCTGGCTGCTGAGCCTGGCCGGCCGGGTGGAGCTGGTGTGGTGGGCCTTCCCCATCGCCGAAGTCTTCGCCTTTGTGCTGTGCATCGCCTTCCAGCGGGTGTGCTACAACAAGATCATCCGCCCCATGCGCACTGCCGCGGCGGCGGCATGAGACCTCTGCAAGGAGGGGTTTGACTATGCTTCGCAACATGCGTACCGGTATGTTGATTCTCAGTGTGCTGTATTTTGTGCTGGGCCTGGCCCTGCTGGCCGCCCCCGCCACCAGTCTGCCCTGGATATGCGCCGGGTTCGGGGCGCTGATCGCCCTCACCGGTGCCCGCAGCCTGTGGCGGTATTCCCGCAACAAGGAGCGGGGCCTGGCCGCCCTGTTCACCCTGGCGGGCGGGGTGGTCACCCTGGCCCTGGGCCTGTTTTCCCTGCTGCGCCCCGATTTTGTACAGTGGGTGCTGCCGGTGGTGTTCGGCGCTTTCCTGATCGTGGACGGTGGTGCCCGGGAACAGAGCGCCTGGCAGCTGGTGCGCCGCAAGGGCCAGCGCTGGTGGGTGCTCATGCTGCTGGGCTTTGTCACCGGCATTGCGGGCATCCTGCTCATTATGCAGCCCTTTGCGGACTGGAAGGTGGATTCCATCTGGCTGTCCGGTCTGCTGCTGATCCTGGAGGGTGTGCTCAACGCCGGATGCACCGTCTACACCGCCATGCTCCTGCGGGATCTGGACAAGGCCGAAGCCGCCCGTGACGCCGAACCGGAGGAGGATGCCGTCCTTGAGGAGGACACTGCCCCCGAGGCGGGCGAAGACCCGCCCGCCGATTCCCATTCAAGCCACCCGCAGAGCTGACTCTGCTGTGTGATACACAAACAAAAGGAGACCCGTTTCCCATGCAAAACCAGTATGATCTGATCATCGTCGGCGCCGGCCCGGCCGGTATCTTCACCGCCCTGGAACTGCTGCGCAAGAGCAGCCGTCCCGAGGCGCTCAAGATCCTGCTCATTGAAAAGGGCAAGCCGGTGGAGCGCCGCCACTGCCCCAAAGCCGAGGTGGGCCACTGTGTGAACTGCAAGCCCACCTGCGCCATCACCACCGGTTTTTCCGGAGCGGGAGCCTTCTCCGACGGCAAACTTTCTCTGTCCCGGGAGGTGGGCGGCGAGCTGCCCGAGCTCATCGGGGAGGATTTTGCCCAGGACCTCATCGACTACACCGACAAGATCTATCTGGAATTCGGCGCCGACCCCCATGTGGAGGGCGTGTACGAGGGTGCCGAGATCAAGGAGATCCGCAAGCGGACCATCCAGGCGGGCCTGCAGCTGGTGGATTGTCCCATCCGTCATCTGGGCACCGAAAAAGCCCAGCAGCTCTATCTGAACATCCAGAACTACCTGGCCGCCAAGGGCGTGGAGATGTGGTTTGACACCGAATGCGACAACATCCTGCTGGACGGGGATACCTGCCGGGGCGTGGTGGCCCGCAAGACCGGCGAGCCGGACACCGAGGCGGTGGAAGTGACCGCCCGCCAGGTGGTCATTGCCACCGGACGCCGGGGCGCCGAATGGCTGGAAAAGATCTGCGCCGAGCACAACATCGCCCACCGTCCCGGCACTGTGGACATCGGTGTACGTGTGGAGTGCCGCAACGAGATCATGGAGACCATCAACAACGTGCTGTATGAGGGCAAGCTCATCGGCTATCCCAATCCCTGGAAGAACAAGGTGCGCACCTTCTGCCAGAATCCCGGCGGCTTTGTGGCCCAGGAAAACTACGACAACGACCTGGCGGTGGTCAACGGCCACAGCTTCAAGGACCTGAAGAGCTCCAACACCAACCTGGCCATTCTGGTCAGCCACAACTTCACCGAGCCCTTCAACCAGCCCATCGCCTACGCCCAGAAGGTGGGCGAGCTGACCAACATGCTGGGCGCGGGGCACATTCTGGTGCAGCGGTACGGGGATATCCTGAACGGCAAGCGCACCTGGCCCCAGGAACTGGCCCGCTCCAACGTCCGCCCCACCCTGAAGGATGCGGTGGCCGGGGACATCACCGCCGCCATGCCCTACCGGGCCATGGTGAACATCATCGAGTTCATCAAGATGGTGGACCATGTGGTGCCGGGCTTTGCCGCCCCCGAAACCCTGCTCTATTCCCCCGAGCTGAAGTTCTACTCTAACAAGGTACGGATGGACACCGACCTGGAAACCAACGTGGCCAACCTGCACTGCCTGGGGGATTCCTCCGGCTGGACCCGCGGACTGATGATGGCTTCGGTCATGGGCGTGCTCATGGGCCGCAAGCTCATTGAAAACCACGGCTTCTGATCAAAACCAAAAAAATCCCCGGCACGAAGTTTTTGCCCTTCGTGCCGGGGATTTTCTATTTCCTGGGAAAGGATTTCATGCTGTGCTGCGGATGGGATCAGCCGGCGGCGTTCTCGGTGGTGGAAGCCGCGCTGGTGTTGGTGCCTTCGCCCAGCACCACCTGGTAGGTGGCCATCTTGCCGTCCCGCTCGATCTGCAGGTTGACGGTGTCGCCCACCGCCTTCTGCTGCAGGTACCCGGTCAGGTCACTGCTCTCGGAGACGGAGTTGTCGTCAATGGCAATGATGCGGTCGCCCACCTGCAGGCCGGCGTTGGCCGCGCCGCTGCCCGGGGTAATCTGGTAGATATACACGCCGTAGTCGGACACACCGAACTGCATGGCGTTGTCCTGGGTGACGGTGATGACGGTCACACCCAGGGCCGGGCGCTTGACATAGCCGTTCTCAATCAGGTCCTGGGCAATGTCCATGGCCGTGTTGATGGGGATGGCAAAGCCCAGACCTTCGGCGTTGGTGGCTTCACCGGTGTTGGTGGTGGAGCCGCTCTTGGCGTTGACAATGCCGATGAGTTCGCCCTGGCCGTTGAACAGGCCGCCGCCGGAGTTGCCCGGGCTGATGGCCGCGTCGGTCTGGATCAGGCTCATCTCATTGCTTTCCACCTCCACCGAACGGTTCACCGCGCTGATGATGCCGTCGGTGACGGTGCCGCTCAGGGTGCCCAGGGGGTTGCCCACGGCCACCGCCAGTTCACCCACGGCCAGCGCGTCGGAATCGCCGATGGTGGCGGCGTTCAGGCCGGTGGCGTCAATCTTGACCACCGCAATGTCGGAGGTGGTATCCTCGCCCACCACAGTGGCGGTGTATTCGGTGTCGTCGGGCAGCTGCACCGTGATGTTGGTGGCGCCGTTGACCACGTGGGCGCAGGTCAGGATGTAGCCGTCCTGGCTGATGATGACGCCGGAACCGGCGCCGCTCTGCACGTAGTTGCCGAACCAGCTGTTGGTGCTGACCATCTGTTCGGTGGTGATGGCCACCACGCTGGGCTGTACCTTGGCCGCGATTTCGGTCATGGTCAGGTTGGTGCCGCCGGCGCTGCCCTGGTTGGAAGCGGTGGCGTTTTCGTCACGCTGCACCTGCTGCACCACCACCTGGTTGCCGTTGAGCCCGGCGCGGGTGGCGGCCACCGTGCCCAGCAGACCGCCGCCGAAGCCCAGCACCACAACGCCCACACCGGCCAGCACACGCAGGCCGATCTTCTTGCCGTTCTTCTTGTGGGGACGGGGCGGCTGGGGCGGGGTGGTCTGGGTGCCGTAACCGTTCACCGGACCGGTGGGCCCGCCGGGATTGCCGTAGCTGCCGGCGCCGGGATTGGACGCGGTGTAGGTATGGGCCTCGCCGGAGTTGGGCGCATCGGCCGAAGCCTGGCTGGTATAGTCGGTACGGGCGGTGTTGGCGGTGTTCATGCCGCTGCTGCCCACGTTGGGATAGCCCCCCGCGGTGTTCTCGGTTGCGGAGCCCTGGGGCGGCGTGGTCCCGCCGGTGGGCGGGGTATTCTGCGGGTTCTGGTTATACAGACCCGAGTAATCGTATTCGCTCATGATTTGTGCACTCCTTTTATCTATTCAATACGCGGGATCGGCGCCAAAGCGCCTCCGGCTCTCTTTCTTTCGAGCTTGTCTATGAGTATAGTCGCCAATTGTGAAATTGGTTTTTCCTGACCGTGAAACAAATGTGAAAAGCCCGCGGCCATCGCCTTTGCCGGCCTTGACAAACCACGGTTCTTGGCCGTATTCTAATGACAAATCACAGGAAAGGAGCCCCGCCATGCAGGTCACCCGACAAGGCAACCGCTATCTACTGTACAAGGAATCCTCCCTCATCGGTCAGGCCGAGCTGGACGGCGACCGCATCACCCTGTTCACCGTCCACACCCAGTGGCGGGGTCGGGGATACGGCAGCTATCTGTTACGGGAAATGCTGCGGATGAACGACGGATTTGCCCGCCAGATTCCCAGCCGGTTTGTGGCCCCCGCCCCGGAAAGCGACGCCGCCATGGCCCTGCTGCAAAAGTTCGGGTTTTCCCCCACAGGGGCGCCGGACGGGTCCTGGCAGCGGGTGCATGCCCCCGACCTGAGCGCCGTGGAGCTGTGCCACCGGTTTCTGGAAAGCACCATTCCCACCGGCGGGTCCTTTCTGGACGCCACCTGCGGCAACGGCCACGACACCTTGTTTTTGTGCCGCAAGGCATCCCCCAACGGCCGGGTTCTGGCCATGGACATCCAGCCCGCCGCGGTGGAAGCCACCAACCGGCTGCTGGCCGAACACGGCCTGCAGGGGGTGGGACGGGCCATCGTCTGCAACCACCGGGACCTGGGGCATCTGATTCCGCCGGGCACCCTGGACGGGGTGATGTTCAACTTCGGCTGGCTGCCCGGGGCGGACCACGCCGTCCACTCTGCCGCCGAAAGCACCCTGCCCGCCTTGCAGGCGGCGCTGGACACCCTGAAACCCGGCGGCGTGCTGGCCGCGGTGCTGTACAGCGGCAAGGTCATCGGCGACGGGGAAAAGCAGGCGGCGCTGGAATTTTTCCGTTCGCTGCCCCTGACCAAGTACACCGTGCTGGTGTGCGAGTTCGCCAACTGGGCGCCCACCGCACCTCTGCCCTGCTTTGTGCTGAAACGGCCCTTCCACACCGGTCTTTGAGTATTATACCACACCCCGGGTTCGCCTCCAAGGCGGTCCGGGGCATTTTTCTGGCCCGGGAATGTAAAAATTCGTTGCAATTGCGCGCCAAACAGGGTATGATAAAAGAGTATGTATAGAATAGAGGAGTGTGCCCCCATGTGACCGATGCCTTTTTGCCGTCACTGTCACAGATACGAAGGAGTAAAGGAAAATATGGCTTCATTGCGTGAAGAAATCGAAAGCCGGCGCACATTTGCGATCATCTCGCACCCCGACGCCGGCAAAACCACCCTGACCGAAAAGCTGCTTCTGTACGGGGGCGCCATCCAGACCGCCGGTTCGGTCAAGGGCAAACAGAGTGCCAAGCACGCTGTGTCCGACTGGATGGACATTGAAAAGCAGCGCGGTATCTCGGTCACCTCGTCGGTGCTGCAGTTCCGCTACCAGGGCAAGTGCATCAACATTCTGGACACCCCCGGCCACCAGGACTTCTCCGAAGATACCTACCGCACCCTGATGGCGGCGGACTCCGCCGTCATGGTCATCGATGCGGCCAAGGGCGTGGAGGCCCAGACCATCAAGCTGTTCAAGGTCTGCACCCTGCGCCACATCCCCATCTTCACCTTCATCAACAAGATGGACCGGGAGGCCCGGGACCCCTTTGAGCTGATGGAAAACATTGAGGAGATTCTGGGCATCAAGACCTATCCCATGAACTGGCCCATCGGCTGCGGCAAGGGCTTCAAGGGCGTGTTTGACCGGGCCAGCCGCCGGGTGCTGGCCTTTGAGGGCGACGGCCGCGCCAACGGCGTGCGGATGGTGGACGAGATCGAGGCAAGTCTGGGCGATGCCGCCCTGGACGAGCTCATCGGCACCGAAAACCACCAGCGCCTGGCCGACGACATTGAGCTGCTGGACGGCGCCGCCGAGGAGTTTGACCTGAAGGCGGTACACCGCGGCGAGCTGTCCCCGGTGTTCTTCGGCTCGGCGCTGACCAACTTCGGCGTGGAACCCTTCCTGCGGGACTTTTTGCGCCTGACCCCCACCCCGCTGCCCCGCAAGGACGCCGAGAGCGGCGAGCTGGTGGACCCCATGCGTTCGGATTTTTCCGGGTTCATCTTCAAGATCCAGGCCAACATGAACAAGAACCACCGGGACCGCATCGCCTTTGTGCGCATCTGCTCCGGCAAGTTCGAGCGCGGCATGGAAGCCTACCATGTGCAGGAGAACAAGAACATCAAACTGGCCACCGGCACCAGCATGATGGCCGACGACCGCGCCATTGTGGACGAAGCCTACGCCGGGGACATCATCGGCCTGTTTGACCCGGGCATCTTCTCCATCGGCGACACCTTGTGCACCGGCAAGCCCCATGTGCGGTTTGCGGGTATTCCCACCTTCGCCCCCGAGCACTTTGCCCGGGTGACCCAGGTGGACACCATGAAGCGCAAGCAGTTCGTCAAGGGCATGGAACAGATCGCCCAGGAAGGCGCCATCCAGATCTTCCGGGACCTGGACGCCGGCATGGAAGAAGTCATCGTGGGCGTTGTGGGCGTGCTGCAGCTGGAAGTGCTGGAATACCGCCTGAAGAATGAATACAACGTGGATATCCGGATGCAGAACCTGCCTTACGAGTATATCCGCTGGATTCTGAACACCCCTGACGAGCTGGACCCCAAGACCCTGGACGTGACCAGCGACACCCGCTGTGTGGAGGACCTGAAGGGCAACCGCCTGCTGCTGTTCGGCAGCCCGTGGAGCATCAACTGGGCCCAGGAACACAACAGCGACCTGCGCTTGTCCGAGTTCGGCAACCTCACCTTCTGATTGTACGATGCACCGTTCACCCGTCCGCAGATTGCGGGCGGGTGTTTTTGTTTGTTGGGCACCGTCCTTGTCCTGTCCCCGGTTGTGTGGTATAATAGCCACAAATTTCTGAAACGTTTTTGTCTGGGTCGGTTTTGTGACCGAACCCACTTTTTGAATATGATACAGGAGGGTATCTCATGCCGCTTTTGAGCCGGGCCGAGACCCAGTTTCTGCGCCGCCATCTGGACCACGTGTGCCACGTCACCCTGGACCCGGACGGTCCCGGCGCCCTGCGCATCCATCTGGTGCCCAGCCGGCACCAGCACACCGCCGTACCCTTTGTGGCCATCCTCAACGGGCGGGATATTCTGCCCCTGAGTGTCTCCTGGGCCATTCTGCTGGCCAACCTGATGGAAGCCCTGCAGCCCTATGAGGGCCGCCGGATGGAGGAAGAAGAACAGAAACAGGCGGCCGAAACCGCCGTACAGGCCACCGCCGCCGTTTACAGACAAACTCCAACGGAACAGATCGCCGCCGATCTGGATTCCATGATGACCTCCCTGCTGGCCATTGCCCGGGGCGAAACCCCGCCGGTGGAGGTACAGCCCATGGACCTGGGGGCCTATGCCCCCCACATGGCGGCCCCCCACCGCGTGGACCTGCTCGTCAGTGCCATGGTCAAGGACGGCGCCTGGCACTGCAACCAGAAATGTCTGCACTGCTACGCCGCCCGCCAGCCCTACGGCGAAACCGAGGAGCTGGACACCGACCAGTGGCTGGCCGTCATCCAGAAATGCCGCACCGCGGGCATTCCCCAGCTGACCTTTACCGGCGGCGAACCCACCCTGCGCCACGACCTGGTCAAGCTGGTGGACGCCGCCCAGTGGTTTGTGACCCGGCTGAACACCAACGGCCGGATGCTCACCAGCGCCTTGTGCCACGATCTGTACGAGGCCAGCCTGGACAGCGTGCAGGTCACCCTGTATTCCGCCGAAGAATCGGTTCATAATACCCTGGTGGGGGCCCCCGGCTTTGCCGACACGGTGGCGGGCATCCGCAATGCCCTGGCCGCCGGGCTGAACGTGAGCATCAACACCCCGCTGTGCAGCCTGAACAAGGACTACGCCGCCACCCTGGCCCTGGCCCACGAACTGGGCATCCGGTACGCCACCTGCAGCGGGCTGATCCCCGCCGGCAGCGCCCAGACCCCCGAAAGCCGGGGCACCCGGCTGAGCCCCGGGGAGCTGACCCGGGTGCTGCGGGAAGCCCTGGACTTTGCCAATGCCCACGGGATGGAGCTGGATTTCACCAGCCCCGGCTGGCTGTCCGACGAAACCTTGCAGCAACTGGGCTTCAAGCAGGTGCCCAGCTGCGGGGCCTGCCTGTCCAACATGGCCATTGCCCCGGACGGCACCGTCCTGCCCTGCCAGAGCTGGCTGTGCGGCCCTGGCCTGGGCAACATCCTGCACCAGCCCTGGCGGCGCATCTGGAACCACCCGGCCTGCCGGCGTATCCGCCGCCAAAGCGCCAAAATGCTGCACATCTGCCCCCTGGGTGAAACACCTTTGAAGGAGGACACGCCATGAAAGCCTGTGTACGTTTCCGCCGTCGCCTGACCGCCCTGTGCGCCGTCCTGCTGCTGTTGCTGCTGGCTGTTCCCTCCGCCCACGCCCAGGAAGGGGACCTGGACCGCATCAACCAATACACCGTCACTGTGGACCCCCGGGTGGACGGCAGCGCCGACATCACCTACGACATTGACTGGGAGGTCATCGGCGGCAGTTCCGAGGACCCGCTTTCCTGGGTCAAGATCGGCCTGCCCAACGACCAGGCCAATGACTTTGAAAATCTGACCCCCGACACCGTGTCCAGCGTACGGCTGCAGAAGGAAGGCAGCAACATTTTTGCCCGCGTCACCTTTGTGCGCCGCTACTACGAACCGGTGTACGCCGCCCAGGCGGGCCAGCAGAGCCGGGTGCAGTTTACCTTCAAGGTGCACCAGAGCTATCTGTACACCCGCAACAGCGACGGCACTGCCAGCTACGTCTTCACCCCCGGCTGGTTCGACGACCTGGAAGTGCAGAATCTGACCATCCGGTGGAAGGCCGCCAACGGCATGACCGCCGACACCGACACCCTGGAAGACGGCTACTATGTGTGGGATTTCGGCACCCTGGACCACGGGGAGAAAGCCACCGTCCGGGTTCAGATGCCCGCCGCAGCGGTGGCCACCTATGACCCCGCCACCGAAATGCCCGCTTCGGCCCAATCCGACCCCATGGGGGCCGTGCTGGCGGTGCTGCTCTTTTCCGGTGTGCTGGGCCTGATCGTCTATCTCCTCTACCGGCAGTCCGCCCGGCCCCACTGGCGGGGCGGCTTCAGCGACGGGGAGGTGCTGTGGTACACCAACGGGGTGCACACCATCCACCTGGCCCCGGGAGCGGTGCCCCCTTCCGGGTACCGGTCTACCAATCCCCCCGCCGGGTTCCATGCCGACGGCGGGTCCTTCCGGGGCGGCGGCGCCGGACGCACCGGCGGCAGCTGCGCCTGCGCCTGTGTGGCCAGCTGTGCCTGTGCCTGCGCCTGTGCGGGCGGCGGACGGGCCGGCTGCAGCGTAAAGAACTTCTACCGCATTGCCGTGACCACCGGCAAGGAGGACGGCAAGGAGGAATCCCATGAGCATTGAGGACAGATACGACGCCTGGGTGCGGGGCCTGATGGGTTCCGCCCGGGGCGCAGATAAGCAGCAGGCCGACGCAGCCGCCGCCAGTCTGGCGGACATGCAGGCCCAGCTGGACGCCCTGACCGTCGCCCAAAAGCGCAGCCGCGGCACCCGCAGCGTGCTGGACGCGGTGGACAAGGCGGCGGCCGCCACCACCGAGAACGTGCGCCGGATGAGCAGCGAGCTCACCCGCAACCTGCGCACCGACGGACTTTTGCAGAACGCCCCCGCCCAGCCTGCGGCCGCCCCGGCCCGGGGTGCGGGGTTCGAGGGCCTGGCCGCCGAGGTCCGCACCGAGGTGCTGGGCCAGGACGCCTTTGTGGCGGATGTGGTCAAGGCCTTCCGCCGTCCCTTTGTCATGGGCACCGAGGACCCCCGCAAAGCCCGGGGGCCCATGCTACTCTGCGGGCCGGAGGGCACCGGCCGCCACTACACCCTGCGGTGCGTGGTGCGCCGGATGGCCGACCGGGGGCTTTTGCCCAACGCCGACATCGACACCCTGGACCTGGCGCTGTACCCCGGCCCCGCCCAGGAAAAACTGTTTTTGCAGGATCTGTACGCCGCCCTGCAGTCCCCCGCCCAGGTGCTGGCCTTTGACCATTACGAGGCCTGTGCCGCCTCCTACCTGAACATGCTGGCCGATCTGGCCATGGACGGCACCCTGGCTTTGTCCAGCCGGTATGTATTGCAGCGGGGGATTCTGGTGGACGTGGGCACCGCCCTGGCCCCCGGCGCCGTGGGCGAGCTGAGCGCCGGCGGCAAATACTTCGTCTTTTTCTCCGAGAAGGACGAGGCCGCCCTGGCCGACCGGTTCGGCGCCCGGTTTGTGGACGCCCTGGCCGGGGATATCTGCCGCACTGATCCCTTCACCCCCGAAAGTCTGGCGGCCATCGCCGCCCGGGAGCTGAATTTTCTGGCCCAGAAAACCCGCCGCCAATGCGGGCTGGCCCTGTCCATGGGCGCCGACCTGCGGGACTACCTGGCCGCCCAGTACGGCAAGCGGGGCGGCATGAGCGCCATGCGGGACTTTGCCGACCGGCTTTTCCGGGCGCTGGCGGAATACGTGCTTTCCTCCGACACCGCCCCCGCCGACGGCACCCCCGTCACCCTGACGGTGCGGGAGGGCCGGATCTTTGCCGCCGTGAACGGGGGCGAGCCCTTTGACCTGCTGGCCCTTCTGCCCCAGCAATACCGGGGCGATGTGGAGGCGGTGGAGGCCGAGCTGGACCGGATTGTGGGCCTGGACGAGGTGAAAGCCTACGTGCGGGACATTGCCAAAAACGTGCAGGCCCAGCAGCGGCGCAAGGCCCAGGGTCTGCCGGTGGCGGAAATCAACATGCACATGATCTTTACCGGCAATCCCGGCACCGGCAAGACCACCATTGCCCGGATTCTGGCCAAGTACCTGAAAGCCATCGGGGCGCTGGCCGGCGGGCAGCTGGTGGAGGTGGGCCGGGCCGACCTGGTGGGCCGGTATGTGGGCCACACCGCCCCCCTGACCAACCAGGTCATCAACAGCGCCCTGGGCGGGGTGCTCTTCATCGACGAAGCCTACAGCCTCTACCGCGGGGGCGAGGACAGCTTCGGCCTGGAGGCCATCGACACCCTGGTCAAGGGCATCGAGGACCACCGCAACGACCTGGTGGTGGTGCTGGCCGGGTACACCCGGGAAATGCAGACCTTCCTGGCCGCCAACTCCGGGCTGGCCAGCCGGTTCCCCAACCAGATCGAGTTTCCCGACTACACCGCCGACGAGCTGTGGGCGATCACCCGGTCCCTGGCCCAGGCCAAGGGCTACCGCCTGGACGAGGGCTGCGCCCTGCCCCTGAAGAGCTGGTTTGCCCGCCGCCAGGCCGCGGACGCCGCCAAGGCCGGCAACGGCCGCATGGCCCGCAACGCCCTGGAACGGGCCATCCTGAACCAGTCCCGCCGCCTGGTGGCCGACCCGGCCGCCCCCCTGGACCTGCTTTTGCCCGGGGATTTTGAGCTGGACGAATAAAACCGAAACATGCCTTGCCCGGTTTTCCGGGCAGGGCTTTTTGTTTGGAACGGAAAAGAAATGATAAAAAAATTTTCTTTGCTTCATTTTCTTGATCTGTATCTATTTTTGTTGTTCAGTTGTCCAAAAGCCACCCTTTTGGGGTTCCGGTTGTGCAAATTGACCGTGCCCTGGTGCCAAACCGGTGCCACGGCACAAGGTATGGTCGGGGATGCCCGCCACAGCGTCCTTTTTCCCGTATCGGCAAAATCGTTCCGTTCTTGACAATCTCCCCCCGCCGCGTGCATAATAGAGTAGGTTTCGTCTACCAAAATGTGGGGCGGACCCGATTGTCATCGCATTGTCAGCAATCATTTTTGTTTTTGATTCACAAAGGAGTTGTGGCGGATGGTACATATTTTGACCAATTCTGTCTGCGATCTGACCCCGCAGCAGTTGGAGGAACTGGGCGTCACCGCCATTCCGGACACCATCGCCTTCAGCCCCACCGAACAGTACCGCAACAACATCGAAATCGACCCGCCCACCCTCTACCGCCGCCTGGAGGGCTGCGCCGAACTGCCCAAAACCGCCCACCCCAACCTGGACCAGTTCATGCAGGCTTTCCGGGAGGCCGCCGCGGCCCCGGGCTGTACCGAGCTGCTTTGCCTGAGCCTGACCAGCAAGATGTCCGGCTCCTGCAACACCGCCCGCACCGCCGTCAAGTTGCTGGAAGAGCAGGGCTTTGCCACCCCCGTCACCGTCTACGACAGCCAGCAGGTTTCCTACGGGCTGGCGGTGCTGGTCAAGGAGGCTGCCCTTCTGGCAGCCCAGGGCCTGACCGCCGCCGAAATCGTGGAAAAGCTGGAGGCGCTGCGTCCCCACGTGGGGGTGTACTTTGCCATGGAATCCCTGGCCAACGCCCGCAAGGGCGGCCGGGCCGGGGCCATCCGGGTGCTGGCCGCCGACCTGCTCAAGGTCAAACCCATCCTGGTGTTCAAGGACGGGCTGGTCAGCGATATCGGCATTGTGCGCGGGTTCGACCGCGCCGTGGACCGGGTGGTGGATATTTACCGGGAAAAAGCCGTCTACGGCGGCGAGGTGTTCCTCTTCCACGCCGACCGCACCGGGCTGGCCCAAACCGTGGCCGACCGGCTGCTGGCCATCGACCCCGACGCCCGGATCACCATCGGCTGGGTGGGCGCCGTCATCGGCATCTACACCGGGGCGGGCTGTCTGGGCCTGGCCTTCCGCCAGAAATGACGGCGGTCCGGCTGTGCTGCCTGGGGTTGGGGGCCCTGGCTTTCGGGCTGATGTTTCTTTCCGATTACGCCCAGGTGCTCCGCGGCAAGCGGGGCGCCGGGATTCTGTTTCCCCTGGGCGGGGCGTTTCTGGCCCTGGCCACCGCCGTACTGGCCGCCGATGCCTGGCGCCGGTACGCCCGGGGTCCGCTGTCCCCTTTGTGGGGCGCGGGTGCCCTGCTCATGCTGGCACTTTTGGTCTATACCCTGTTTTTTGCCCTGCCGGCGGGGGGCAGCAGCGTCACCACCGCCGAGAAGGATGTGCTCCGGCCCCTGGTGAACACCGGCGTGTTCGCTTTGTGCCGCCATCCCGGCGTGTTGTTCCTGGGCGGGTTTTACGCCTGCCTGTGGGGCGCCCTGGGGGGCTGGGCCCTGGGTGCCGCCTTCCTGCTTTTCACCGCCCTGGACGCCGCCTATGCCGCCTGGCAGGGGGCCTGCGTGTTTCCCCGCAGCATCCGGGATTATGCGGCCTACTGCGCCGAAACACCCCGGTTTCTGCCCACCCTGCGCAGCCTGCAAAGCTGCCTGCACACCCTGCGCACCCCGAAGTAAAATCTGGAAAAGGGATGGTTCACCATGACCTTTGAGGAAAAACTGAAACAATGCCCGGCCGCCGAGGTCTGGCAGGAATATTGCGGCTTTCTGGACCTGAGCTTGCCCGAGTACATGCAGATCCAGAAACGCCTGGTCATGGAGCAGGTGGAGCTGATGGCGGCCTGCCCCCTGGGGCAGCGTCTGTTCAAGAACGGGGTGCCCCGCACTGTGGAAGAGTTCCGCACCATGGTCCCCCTGACCAAGTTTGAAGATTACGCCGACGTACTGCTGCCCCAGCGGGAGGAGATGCTGCCCGCCAAGCCGGTGGTGTGGCTGCACACCACCTGGGAGGGCGGCGACTTTCCTTCCAAGCGTGCGCCCTACACCGAGAGCATGCTGGAAGCCTACACCCGCAACATTCTGGCGGCCATGATCCTGTCCACCAGCACCGGCCGGGGGCACTTTCATGTGCGGCCCGGGGCCCGGGTGCTGTACAGCCTGGCCCCCATGCCTTACGCCACCGGCATGTTCCCGGACCTGATCCGCCCGCAGATCCGCCTGCGGTTCATGCCCTCGGTGCGGGAGGCCCGCAAGATGAGCTTCGGACAGCAGACCCGCCTGGGGTACAAGCTGGCGGTGAAGCACGGCATGAACCTGTTTTTCGGCATGAGCAGCGTGCTGTACGGGGCCACCCGCAGCCTGGACGGGCTGGTCGGCAGCGGCGGGGGCAGTGGCAGCCTGAAGATGCTGTGGGGCATGAGTCCCCGCATGCTGGTGCGGCTGCTGTCGGCGCTGTACCGCTGCAAGCGGGACGGCACGCCCCTGCGGCCCCGGGACCTGTTCAAGCTGGACGGGTTCGTCTGCGTGGGCACCGACACCGCTTTGTACAAGAACGAGCTGGCGGAAGCCTGGGGCATCCGGCCGCTGGAACTGGCCGGCGGCACCGAGCCTTCCTGCATGGGCACCGAGACCTGGAGCAAGAACGGCCTGGTGCTCTTCCCCGACGCCTGTTTCTACGAATTCATCCCCGAGCACGAGTATCTGCGGGAATTGCAGGACCCATCCTACACGCCCCAGACCTATCTGATGGATGAGCTGGTGGCCGGCCAGAAATATGAGCTGGTCATCACGGTGCTCAAGGGCGGGGCGTTCCTGCGCTACCGGGTGGGGGACATCTACCGCTGCCTGCGGCTGCGCAATCCGGAAGACCAGCTGGACCTGCCCCAGTTCGAGTATGTGGACCGGATTCCCACCGTCATCGACATTGCGGGCTTTACCCGCATCACCAAGCGGGAAATCGAGAAGGTCATCACCCTGTCCCGGCTGCCGGTGCGGCACTGGTTTGCGGTGAAGGAGTACGACGCCGACGGTCACTCCTACCTGGACCTGTATGTGGAGCTGGATGCCGTCGACGCCGGGTCCGCCGTCCTGACCAAACAGATTCTGCAGGAGCATCTGTCCATCTATTTCCGCTCCTATGACGGGGATTACAAGGACCTGAAACGGCTGCTGGGCATGGACCCGCTGCGGGTCACGGTGCTGAAAGCCGGCACCATGGACGCCTACACCGCCCGCACCGGCCGCCATGTGCCGCCGGTGGGTGCCCCCCGGGAAATTGTGGTGGACATTTTGCACATGCAGGGTCCCGCCCCGGAAGGGGGTGAGGCCCGGTGAGTCTGAACGAACGGCTTTTCATCGTTGTGCCGCTGCTTTCTCTGCTGTGCAACCTGTTTTTGTTCCTCACGGCCCTGAGCACCAAGAAAGACCGCCTGGTGTACGCCTTCATCGCCCTGCTGGGCGCCTTTACCATGTGGTCCGGCGGGTCGCTGTTCATGCGGCTGCAACTGGCCCCGGGGTACCCGTTCTGGTACATGGTGTCCATCACCGGCATCTTCCTGGTGCCCTTCCTCATCTACAACTTCATCTACCGGTTTACCGACACCAAAGCCCCCTTCTCCCATGTGGTACAGGGGCTTATCTGGCTGGTGATCCTGCTGCTCAACGCGGGCAACGTGTTCATCACCAACCCCCACATGGTCAACGTGGGGCACGAAACCCGGTTTGAATACGGCACCTCTCCCCTGGTGATCATTCCTATCCTCATGGCGGTGTACACCCTGCTGGCGGCCTGGCGGCTGGCTTACAAGAGCTGCCGGGACGGACGGTCCGATCTGGCCCAGTTCCGCCCCATGCTGGTGGGCGTGGCGGTCATGTTCGCCTGCACCGTCTCCGCCGTGCTGCCCCAGATGGTCTCTCTGCCGGTGGACACCTTCTCCTGCATGGTCAACGCCTGCTGCCTGTACTACATGCTGTACCGGCGCCGGCTGGTGCCCCTGCGCAGCTTTGCCTCCAACGGGCCGGTGTTTGCCATCGCCCTGATCTGCGCCAGCGTGCTGCTGGTCAGCGGCTACCGCGCCGCCGATACCTTCTATGCCCGGTATTTCAGCCAGTTCATGGCCTACAAGACCATCGTCTTTTCGGTGGCGGTATCGGTGCTCACGGTGCTGCTGTTCTGCCTTGTCCGGCGGCTGATGACCGCCATCCTGCTGAAGGGCGCCGAGCAGCAGAGCGAGGAGCTGCGCCGGTTCAGCACCGACGTGAACAAAACCCTGAGCCTGGACGCCCTGCTGCAGCTCTACCGGGATTACCTGCAGCACTCCATGCCCGGCTATACCGCCCGGGTGTTTGTGCTGGACAGCCGCACCGGCTGCTATGACATGTGCGACGCCACCGAAATGTCGGTGGCCTGCCGGGACAGCTTTGCCGCCGATGACCCCCTGATGGCCTGGCTGAAGACCCGGGGATGCTGTTCCCAGTATGTGGAATTCACCCGGTCCCGGCATTTCCGCGCCCTGTGGCAGAAGGAAAAGGACCGGCTGGAACAGATGCGGGTGGAACTGATGCTGCCCATCATGAGCGGGGAGGATATGACCGCCGTGACCCTGTTTTCCCGCCAGGACGACGCCCCCCGCCGGGCCCTGTCCCAGGAGCGGATGGGCATGCTGGATTCGGTGGCGGCGGTGCTGGCCATTGCGCTGAACAACGCTTCGCTGTACGAAGCCCTGCGCAAAAAGGCCCAGTTTGACCCCCTGACCGGGCTGTACAACCGCAGCTATTTCCAGGAAGTGCTGCAAAAGGACTTCGCTTTGGCCCGGCAGGCCCAGCTGTCGGTGCTGATCATCAGCTTTGACGATTTCCGTCTGTACAACGAACTGTACGGCAGCGCCGAGGGCGACCGCATCCTGAAACGGTTTGCGGACGCTTTGCGGGTGCTGGTGGCCAGCCGGGGCACGGTGGCCCGGTACAGCGGCAAGGAATTCATTGTCAGCTTCCCCTTCTGCGCCCCCGATGTGGCCACCGACTGTGCCGAGCAGGCCCGCCGCTGGCTGGAACGGGAGGTGGTGGGCTCCGCCCAGCTGAACCGCCGGTTCCTGACCTTCTCCGCCGGTATCAGCAGCTATCCTTCCTGCGCCCGCAGCGTGGAGGAACTGCTGACCTATGCGGGTATGGCCGTCTACTCGGCCAAGAACAGCGGCAAGAACCGCACCTGCCTGTACACCCCGGAACCGGAAGACAAGCGCATTGCCAAGAGCTACGCGTCCAAGCGGGCGCTGGCCGACAGCTGTTCTTCCACCATTTTCGCCCTCACCGCCGCCATCGACGCCAAGGACCACTACACCTTCAGCCATTCCCAGCATGTGGCGGAGTATGCCGCCGCTCTGGCCCGGGCCGCCGGGCTGGACGCGGAACATGTGGAGATCATCCGCCAGGCCGGGCTGCTCCATGACATCGGCAAGGTGGGCACCCCGGAAACCATCCTGACCAAGACCGGCCACCTGACCGACGAGGAATACGACATCATCAAACAGCATGTGGAATCCTCCACCTCCATGATCCGGTATCTGCCGTCCATGGACTATGTGATCCCCTCGGTGCTGGGCCACCACGAACGGTGGGACGGCAGCGGCTATCCCCGGGGCATTGCCGGGGAACAGATCCCCATCGGGGCACGGTGCCTGTGCCTGGCCGACTCCTTCGACGCCATGGTCTCCCGCCGCAGCTACAAGGATGCGCTCAGCGTGGAGCGGGCCTTGCAGGAGATCGAGGCAAACCTGGGTTCGCAGTTCGACCCCCGTCTGGGCAAGCTGTTCATTGACCTGGTGCGCAGCGGTAAGATGCGGGTCTATTCCGACCCGGTGCCCGAAACCTGAATTCCATAAAACAAAACCGGCGCTCCCGTGTACAAGCGGGAACGCCGGTTTTGCTTTGGGGCAAAAGAAAAGCCCCTCCGCCGCGGGGGGACGGAAGGGCAAGGGGAAAGGTTCAGTGATTCTTTTCGGTGCAGCTGTGGCTGTGGGCATGGTTGAACCGACGCAGGCCGGTGCGGTCCAATGCCACCATGAAGGCGGGGATGAACACCAGCTGCAGGATGATGCCGGGAACGGCGTTGGTGAAGGCCCCGGCCAGGAAGGCGGCCCAGGTGAACCCGGAACCTGTCAGGCCCAGCAGGACCACTTCCACCAGACCCCAGACCAGACGGCCGCCCAGCATGGCACCGATCAGGCAGACATACAGGGCCTTGAGGCACTTCCAGCGGGAATGGGCGTACAGCCAGCCGGCCAGGATGCCGTAGGCTGCCAGCTCAAAAGCCATGGCCACACCGGTGGGATAGATGGGCGGCATCCCGAAGAGCAGATAGCGCAGCAGGGGCAGCACAAAGCCCACCAGACCGCCGTACTGCCAGCCGCAGATCAGGCCGCACAGCAGCACGGGCAGGTGCATGGGCAGCAGCATGCTGCCGATCTGCGGAATCTGCCCGGTCAGGAAGGGCAGCACCAGGCCGATGGCCATGAACATGGCGGACAGGGCCAGATTCTGCACCCGCGGATTCAGAGTGTTCTTTTGCATTACCAGAAGTCTCCTTTTCGCAAAGCGTGTGCGGCCGGGGTAAGGCCGGCCGTACTGGTATTATGATACCATATCCTTCCAACGCCCTGCAATATCAAATCAGTGTAACTTTTGGTACTCTTGCGGGTCCACCGGTTCACACCATTCGTTGGAGGTTTCCTCCCCCGGCACCTCGATGGCCAGGTGCTGGAAGGCGCTGTCGGGGGCGGCGCCATGCCAGTGCTTGACTTCCGGCGGAATGTTCACCACATCCCCGGGATGCAGTTTCCGGGCAGGTTTTCCCCATTCCTGGTAATAGCCCCGGCCGGCAGTGACCAGCAGAATCTGCCCGCCGCCGCTCTTGGCGTGGTGGATATGCCAGTGGTTGCGGCAGCCTGGCTCAAAGCTCACGTTGGCAATGCCCACCTGGGTGGAAGACAGTCCCTGCAGCCAGCTCTGGCCGTCAAAATACTGGGCGTAGGCGTCGTTGGGTTCGCCCACGGGGAAGATGCTCTGCTGTTTCAGTTCGTTCCAATCCATCGTATGACCCTCCTGTGTTTGGGGCCGGGAAAGCGGCCGTTTTTCTTTTATTGTACCCCTTCCGCCCTTGACAGGGAAGTGCCGGTTTTGTACCATAGTATTAACCAAAAGTTTCTACTGCAAGGAGGGGTTCCATGTTCAACCCACAACTGACCGCCTTTGTCCGGGTGGCGGACCTGGGCAGCTTCAACAAGGCGGCAGAAAGCCTGTTCATCTCCCCCACCGCCGTGATGAAGCAGGTCAACGCACTGGAAAAGCATCTGGACCTGACCTTGTTGGTGCGCGGGCGCCGGGGGGTGTCCCTGACCCCCGAAGGCCGGGTCATCTACCGGTATGCCCGGCAGATGTTTGAGCAGTCGGCCAAAGCCGTCCAGGAGGCCCGGGCGGCGGCGGATTTTGCGGCCACCACCTTCTGTGTGGGCACCTCCATCCTCAATCCCTGCAAGCCCTTCATGGATTTGTGGGACAGGCTGGCGGGGCAGTTTCCCGGCTACCGGCTGCACATTGTCCCCTTTGAGGACGACCACGAAGGCATCCTCGGCGAGATCGGCGCATTGGGGGTGAAATTCGACTTTCTCATCGGTGCCTGCGATTCCCGCCAGTGGCTGGACCACTGCCGGTTTCTGCCCCTGGGAGAGTACTACCATTGTGTGGCGGTGCCCCGGGACCATCCCCTGGCCGGACGGCAGCGGCTGACCCTGCAGGATCTGTACGGCCAGACCCTGATGATGGTCAAGCAGGGGGATTCCCCCTCGGTGGACCGGGTACGGGCGGAGGTGGAGCGCCACCCCGCCATCCGCATCGAGGACACGCCCCAGTTCTACGACCTGGAGGTGTTCAACCGCTGTGCCCAGACCCGCCAACCCCTGCTGACCCTGGATTGCTGGACGGAAGTACACCCTTCTCTGGTGACGCTGCCGGTGGACTGGGATTTCCACATTCCCTACGGGCTGATGTACCAGAAAGACCCCATCCCCGACGTAGCCCGGTTTGTGGAGCTGGCCCAGGCGCTGGTCCGACCGTAACGGGCCGACAAAAACAGGAGCCGTCCCGGCCGGGACGGCTCCTGCTGCTGTAGGGGGTTTATTCCACCCCGAAGGGGAAATCCTTCAGATAGACGGCCGCGCTGCGGCTCATCTCCCTGCTGAAATCGCTGTTGTACTTGAAGGCACAGAAGGGCGGAATCTTGGCGTCGAAGTCGTACTCGCCCCCGGCCCGGGCGGCAAAGTCCGCCCGCAGCTCCTCCTCGGTGCGGTCGCGGTAAACGTTCTCGCAGACGACGGCTTCGGCGGGGAAACGGGTGGGCTTTTTCCGGTCTTTCTGCTGCTGGGTTGGACGGCCGAAGATCAGCATGGCCGCCGGCACCACCTGGGGCGGCAGATGCAAAGCGGCGCGCACCGCCTCGCAGTTTTCCAGCACATCCCCGATATAGCAGCTGCCGATGCCCAGGCTTTCGGCGGCGGTCACGGCGTTCTGGGCCGCAATGCAGCTGTCTGCCACGGCCAGCAGCAGGTCCCCGGGACCGGGGTCCCGGATCTCCACCCCCGCTGCCCGGTAGGCCCGGGGCCAGCGGCGGCAGTCGGCCAGAAACACCAGGCACAGGGGCGCCTGGGCGATCATGGGCTGGTGGTCGCACAAATCGGCCATGGTCCGGCGCAGCTCAGGGTCGGTGATGTCCAGAATGGTATACAGCTGCTGGTTGCCGGCGGTGGGTGCCTGGAAGGCCGCTTCCAGAATGGCGGCCCGCTCCTCGGCGGTGACGGGTTCTTCGGTAAACACCCGCACGGATTTGCGGGCGCTCAGCTGCCGCAGGGTCTCGTTGTCCACCATCCGATCACACCTTCTTCAGCACGTAGTCCTGGGTGCCCAGGCCGATCTTCTCGGCATGGTCCAGGCATTCCTTCCAGGTGGCGGCGGGGGTCACATCGATGAAGTTGTCCCCGCAGCAGCTGAAGTTCTTGTCCGCCCGGTGCTCGCCCAGCAGGCTGTCGGGCAGGGGCTCGGCGGCCTGCACGGCGTCGGCGCAGGCGCGGTCCAGGGCCACCGGGTCAAAGCTGGCAAACATGCCGATGTCCGGCACAATGGGGGCGTCGTTCTCCCCGTGGCAGTCGCAGAAGGGGGACACGTCCATCACCAGGCTGATGTGGAAGTTGGGACGGCCGTGGCAGACCGCCATGGCGTACTCGGCCATCTTGCAGTCCAGCAGGGCGTTGGCGTTGTCGTCGGGGGCGTAGATGGCGTCAAAGTTGCACCGGCCGATGCACCGGCCGCAGCCCTTGCACAGATCCTGGTCGATGACCGCCTTGCCGGTGTCGTAGCTGATGGCGTCGGAGCCGCACTCCTTGGCGCACTGCTGGCAGTTGCGGCAAAGACCTTCCTGCACCACCGGCTTGCCGGCCTTGTGCTGTTCCATCTTGCCGGCGCGGGAGCCGCAGCCCATGCCCAGGTTCTTCAGCGCGCCGCCGAAGCCGGTGGACTCGTGGCCCTTGAAGTGGTTCAGGGAGATGACAATGTCGGCGTCCATGATGGCCCGGCCGATCTTGGCGGTGGGGCAGTACTCGGCGTTGGGCACCGGCACTTCGATGTCATCGGTGCCGCGCAGGCCGTCCGCAATGATGACCTGGCAGCCGGTGGTCATGGGCCAGAAGCCGTTTTCCTGGGCGGCACCCAGGTGTTCCAGGGCGTTCTTGCGGCGGCCCGGATACAGGGTGTTGCAGTCGGTCAGGAAGGGCAGACCGCCCTGGGCCTTGACCACGTCCGCCACCGTCTTGGCCCAGTTGGGGCGCAGGAAAGCCAGGTTGCCCGGCTCGCCGAAGTGAATCTTGATGGCCACGAACTTGCCGTCCATATCAATCTGGCCGATGCCGGCGGCCTTGATGAGCCGTTCCAGCTTTTCCTGCAGACTGGTGCCGGGATGTACCCGGAAGTCGGTATAATACACGGTTGCTTTTTCCATGATAGACACAGCCTTTCCCAATAAAGCTTTCGAATCAGGGAAATCTTTCCCACCCATATTATAAAACCGATGGTGCCGTTTTGCAAATTCCTGGAATTTCACATTTTAACGCGTGACATGGTGCAAACCTTATGGTATACTAAAGAATACAATTTGATTACAAAAGCCGTGCACGGCGGGAGATTTCTTCCGCCGCGCTTACTTTGAGCCTTGGAGGTGCGTTTCCACGATTTCTGCAACCAAACGTCTGCGCCGCTGGCTGGCCGGCGGCGCGGCCGCCTGTCTGCTGGCTTTCGGGCTGCCTGCGCAGGCCCATGCGGCCGATACCTTTGACGCCACCCTGGACCAGCTCAGCGAGCTGCAGTCCCTGGCCGAAACCTACACCCAGGAAAAGGGCAGCGGGGACGATCCCCTCGTCCTGATGCTGGCCTACACCCGGATGGGATCCTACAACGATACGGTCTGGCAGCTCACCGCCGGGTCCAAGGACCCGGATTTCGAGACCTATGTGCTGGACAAGAACAGCGACCTGGGCGATTTGATGGGCATGGGGGAACTTTCCCTGCCCAACGGCCAGACGGTGGACTTCGGGCATCTGCTGGCCTCCATCAACCTGGTGTACCGGGGTTTGCCCATCACCGGCAGCTGGGGCGGCGACTGCATGGAGCTGGCCCAACAGTATGAGGGCCAGGCTTCGGACGCCGAAGGCTACCGCAGCCTGATGGAAGGCGCCCTGGGCGGCGACGATGCCACCAGCATGTTCGGTGCCAGCGACCTGCGCTCCGACCTGGATTCGGTGAACATCGGGTCCCAGCTCACCGCCGATTCCAACCTGGCCGACCTGATGCGCACCTACTACACCGACCTGGATGATTACAACCGCGCCTACCAGTTCGTGGCCCTGAGCTTCGGCAACACCGACACCGGCAACACCGACCAGTTCCGGGAAACGGTGTACAACGCCCTGGTTTCGGACACCGGCATGCAGCTGCTGCTGTATATGAAAGGGATGTGGACCTCCGACGGCTGGACCCTGAAGAGTGAGTACGAACCCGCCCTGCGGGGTGCCGCCTACGCCTTTGCGGACAATCTTTCCGCCACCCTCAACGGGGAGACGGTCAAGTCCGAGGGCAGCGGGCTGAAGGTCATGTCCGGCCAGTCGTTGTCCGATGCCCTCAACGCCCTGGGCGAAGGGGACGCCGCCAACGCGGCCCTGGGTGCCCTGAGCAATGCCGCCAGCACGGTGACCGATTCCGACGCGGTTTCCGGTGCGTTGGACGAGGCCACCGCCACCCTGAAATCCGGCTTTGATGCCCAGGTGTTCCAGCTGGTGCTGCTGGTGATTGCCGCCGCTGCCCTGTTCGGGGTGATCATCTTCCTGGCGCTTATGTCCCAGCAGGTACGGCGCCACCGCTGAGTTCTGCACATGAAAAACCGCTCTGCCAAATTGGCAGGGCGGTTTTTGTTTGCTTTATGGGGTTTTCAGGCCGCGGCCGGGGCGGCGGGCGTCTTGAGCACAAAGGTCTGCACCAGCCAGATGACCAGGACCACCACACCCAGGACGATGCGGTACCAGCCGAAGACGGTGAAGGTATGGCGCTTGACGTAGTCCATCAGGAAGCGGATGGCCAGCATGGACACCAGGAAGGCCACCACGCAGCCCACCAGCAGCACAATGACCTCGGTGGCGGTGAGAGCGTTGCCTTCCAGGAAGAACTTGACCAGCTTCAGCGCGCTGGCGCCGGCCATGACCGGAATGGCCAGAAAGAAGGTGAACTGGGACGCACAGGGGCGGGACAATCCGCACAGCATACCGCCCAGGATGGTGGAGCCGCTGCGGGAGGTGCCGGGGATCATGGCCAGCACCTGCCAGGCACCCACCTGGAAGGCCTGCTTGTAGCCGATATGGCTGAGCTTGGTGGTGCGGGGCGGGCGGGGCCGGCGCTCGATGAGGATGAAGGCCACGCCGTAGAGGATGAGCATGGCGGCCACCGTGATGCTGTTGTACAGGTGGGCGTCCAGCCAGTCATCCAGCAAAAAGCCCAGCACCGCCGCCGGCAGGCAGGCCACGATGATCTTGCACCACAGCCGGACCACCGGCCACCGGAAATGGCGACCAAAACCGCTGTCACGGCCGTTGTCGGCGCAGAAGGGCCACAGTTTTTTGAAGTAGAGCACCAGCACAGCCAGGATGGCCCCCAGCTGGATGACCACCCGGAACATGGACATAAAGGCGTCGCTGAACTGGAATTTCAGCACCTGTTCGGCCAGGATCATGTGCCCGGTGCTGGAGATGGGCAACCATTCGGTCACGCCTTCAATCACGCCGTACACAATGGCTTTCAGGATTTCGATAAACAATTCCATCGGTATATCCCCCTATCGTATCCCTTATCATAGCACATTTTTATGCGTTTGGCACCTGTTTTTTTACCTTTTACAACTTTGGGGCCGATTGACAGCCGCGGTATAATGAATACATAAGGATTCTGAGGTGGAAAAGTATGTACAATACCGTGATCTTTGACCTGGACGGCACCTTGCTGAACACCCTGGACGACCTGGCCGACGCCGGGAACCGTCTGTGCGCGGCGCGGGGCTGGCCGCAGCACCCCACGGATGCCTACCGCTATTTTGTGGGCAACGGCATTCCCAAACTCATCGAACGCCTGGCCCCGCCGGAGCAGCGCACGCCGGAAATCCTGGCCGACGCCCTGGCCTGGTTCAAGGCGGACTACGGCGCCCACATGCGGGACAAAACCGCCCCCTACCCCGGCATCCGGGAGATGCTGGCCCGGCTACATGCGGCGGGGGTGCAGATGGCGGTGTTTTCCAACAAGGCCGACGCTCTGGCCAAGGGGGTGGTGGCCGATTACTTTGACCCCGCCCTGTTTGCGGAGGTGCGGGGCCAGCGCCCGGAGGTGCCCACCAAGCCCGCACCGGAGGGCACCCGCGCCCTGCTGGCCCAGCTGCAGGCCGACCCGGCCCGCACCCTGTATGTGGGGGACAGCAACGTGGACATGGAAACCGCCAACAACGCCGCCTTGGACGGATGCGGCGTGCTGTGGGGGTTCCGCACCCGGCAGGAACTGGAGGAGGCCGGCGCCAGATACCTGGCCGCCGACGCCGGAGAGCTGGAACGCATTGTGCTGAACGGCTGCAAGGAATGAGAAATTAAGGAAGGGGTACCAAGATGATTGCACAACACTACATAGACATGCTGGGCGGCAAGTCGGTGATCCGGCAGCTGTCCGAATGGAGCACCGCCCGGGGCACCGAGATCGGGTACGAGAACGTCTTTGACTATTCCCTGGGAAATCCCAGCGTACCCTGCCCGCCCAAGTTCACCCAGACCATGCTGCGCCTGCTGCAGACCTGCGACCCGGTGACCTTGCACGGCTACAGCCCCACCCTGACCATCCCGTCGGTGCGGGCCGCCGTGGCGGAAAATCTGCGCAGCCGGTTCGGAGTGCCTTACACCGCCGACCACATCTTCATGACCACCGGCGCGGCGGGGGCCCTGGCCCATGCCTTGCGCTGCGTGGGGGTGCCGGGGCAGAACGTCATCACCTTTGCCCCCTATTTTTCCGAGTACAAACCCTATGTGGAGGGCGCCGACATGACCCTGCGGGTGGTGCCGCCCCGGGTGGAGGATTTCCAGATTGACTTTGACGGCCTGGAGGCCCTGCTGGACAAGGACACCGCCGCCGTGCTCATCAACACCCCCAACAATCCCTCCGGCGTGGCCTACAGCCCCGAAACCCTGCGCAATCTGGCTTCCTGCCTGCAGGCGGCTTCGGCGAAGTTCGGGCACCACATCTTCCTGATTTCCGACGAGCCCTACCGGGAAATCGTCTTCGGCGGCGCTGCCCAGCAGCACCCCGCCGCCTACTACGCCGATACCCTGACCTGCTATTCCTTCAGCAAGAGCCTGTCCCTGCCCGGGGAACGCATCGGGTATGTGGCCGCCAATCCCGCCTGTGAGAAGGCCGAACTCATTGTGCCCATGTGCGGCCAGATCAGCCGCGGCACCGGCCACAACTGCCCGGCCAGCCTGATCCAGCTGGCAGTGGCCGAATGTCTGGACGTGACCAGCGACCTTTCGGTGTATGAGCGGAACATGGAACTGATCTACGCCGAGCTGGTGCGCCTGGGCTTCACCGTCCTCAAGCCGGGCGGCACCTTCTACATCTTCCCCAAAGCCCTGGAGGAGGATGCCACCGCCTTCTGCCGTAAGGCCCAGGACTACGACCTGGCGCTGGTGCCCGGCGACGGCTTCGGCTGCCCGGGATACTTCCGCATGGCCTACTGCATCGACACCGAAAAGGTGGAGCGCAGCTTTGACGCCCTGCACCGGTTTGTGCGGGACTGCTACGGCCGCTGATGGTAAATTCCGGCAGGATGCGCACAACCCGCTGCCGCCGCACATACTGACAGGGGGTTCCATGCCCCGTACCATAAACGCAAAGGGGAATCGCCGATGTCCACATCCAAACGACCCGACCGTCGTCCCGTTGCCCGACGCCAGGCTGCCCGGCGCAGGGCGGCCCGTCTTCGCAAAGCCCGCAGCACCCTGTTGGGGTGCGTGGCGGCGCTGCTCATCGTCTGCCTGGGGTCCGGGTTGCTGCTCACCCAGGGCAAGACGCCCAAACCCGCCGCCGACACCGGGGATTCGCCGGACACCACCGTGATGGCCGACGCCAACGCCGAGAGCGATGCCGCCGGCACCACCGATGCCACCGCCGCTCCCGCTCTCAGCGAAGCGGAACAGCGCATCGCGGACGCCACGGCCCAGGCTTCGGCCAACACCACCGGCAACGCCCCCACCGTCACCGATCCGGATACCTGGAACGCCAAGGGTAAGGAGCTCATGGACCGGCTGAGCGCCGACGAGTTCTTTGTCAGTGAAGGCATCAACGTCAGCGAGAAGGAAGGGTTTCCCTACCTGATTGCGGTGAACCGTGCGGCCTCCACCGTCACCGTCTACACCCTGGACGAGGAAGGCCGCTACACCGTGCCCTATATGGCCATGGTGTGTTCCGGCGGTTCGGACACGCCCCTGGGCTTTTTTGCCACCCCGGTGGACTATCCCTGGCGGCTGCTCAGCGGCCCCTGCTACGGCCAGTATGCCACCCGAATCTGGGATTCCTACCTCTTCCACAGCGTGCCCTACTACACCCAGCACAAGGACGACCTGGAATACGACCAGTACAACCAGCTGGGCACCCCTGCGTCCCTGGGCTGCATCCGGCTGGCCGTGGTGGACGTGAAGTGGATTTACGACAATTGTGACCTGGGCACCCGGGTGATCATCTACGACGATGAAAATGATCCCGGCCCCATGGGCAAGCCGGGCACCATCTACACCGACCCCGCCGACGAGACTTTGCGGGGCTGGGACCCCACCGACCCCGACCCGGAAAACCCCTGGGACGACAAATACCTGAGCGGCACGGCCATCCGCAGCCAGGCCGCCTGGGACGAATGGAACGCCGCCCAGGCCGACGGCCGCTGGTCCGGCAGCCTGACCCCCACCGACCTGCAGGGGTACAGCACCGATTCCAGCATTGTGGGAACCCGGGGATAAACCAAGTGTAAAAAAAAGCAGATACCCGCTGTGGGTATCTGCTTTTTGTTTATTCCAGTGCCTGGCCCACCGCCTGCACCGCCGCCCGCAGATGGCGGGCATCGGGCTGGCCGGGGGCGCTGGCCGCGCCGCCCACGGCGCCGAAGCTGGCACACACGCCGAAGGCCCCGCCGCACAGCCGGGTCACGGCGCCCGCCGCCCCCATGGCCATGGTGATCAGGGGCGTTTCCGGCCGGCGGGCCGCCGCCTCGGCGGTGGCCTGCAGCAGCCGGGCGCCGTCCGCCAGGCTCTGGGGCATTACCGCCAGCTTGGCTATATCCGCCCCGGCGTTGGCCATGGACACCAGCAGGTCCACCATGGCCCCCGTAGCCGGGGTTCTGGCAAAATCGTGGCAGCTGCACACCACCTTGGCCCCCGCCTTGTGGGCGGCGTCCAGCAGGGTGCTCCGCCAGGGGTCCCCCACCGAGAATTCCACATCCAGCAGGTCAAACCCGCCGGGGGCTGCCTCACACAGTCCGGTGAGCAGCGTCCCGTAGGCGTCGGGGGTCAGGTCCGCCGGGCCGCCCTCCCGGGCGGTGCGCACTGTGGCCAGAACGGCCCGCTGGGGGGCCGCTTTCCGCACCGCAGCCAGGGCTTCGGCCGCTGTGGCGGGGTTCAGGTCCGCCAGTGCGTCCAGCCGCACCTCCAGAATATCCGCCGCCGGAGCCGCTTCGGCCGCCAGCGTTCCCAGTTCCGCCGCCGTGGGCGCCGTCAGGGGGACGATCACCTTGCAGTCCCCCGCCTTCATACGGCAGGGCGCCGAAAGCACCGTGCCCCGCACCGCAACATCCGCCATGTGTATGCCTCCTTCAGGCTTTTTTGTGATGCAGCCGCCCGGCCACCATGCCCAGCAGCTTCTGGGCCATGCTGTACACTTCCCGGAAGTTCAGCCCGCAGACCACCATGGTCAGGATGGTCACAGGGGCCACCCAGTTTTCCACATAGAACAGCACCCAGATTTCCACCAGAATCAATCCCAGGTTCACGATCATCCACTTGGGATGGAAGTCGATGTACAGCAGACCCCGGGTGGAGTAAGCCCGCAGCAAAAACACCAGCAGCAGCGAAAGGAAGCTGGCCGAGGTGGCGCCCACCGGGCCCATCCACAGGATGAACAGATAGTTCAGCACCAGGTTGAGCAGGGCACCTGCCAGCATGGTATACAAGGAACCGGAAGATTTTTTGTACACCACGTACACGCTGTTCAGGAAGTTGTTCAGGCAGGTGCACATGGACGCCAACACCAGGAAGGGCACAAACTGCCAGGCGTCGTAGTAGTCGGCCCGGAACAGGTGCATCATGGGCTGGCACAGCCAGATGATGCCCGCCGCACAGCAGAAAAGCACGCTGGCATACACCCGGAACACCTTGCTGAAGAAGGCTTCCCGGTCCTCCTCCACCGTCACGGCGGAAAGCTGCCAGGCTTCGTAGAAGAACTGTCCCACAAAGGTGATGATCTGGGGCAGATAGTACCCCGTGCTGAGAAGGCCCACCCAGGCTTCGCTGCTGCGGCCCTCGTAGCCGCCACACATGGCCTGGACATAGAACTGGTCGGAAGCGTTGATGATCCAGAAGCTGATGGACGCCGGGATCATGGGCACGCAGTAGCGCAGCATCTCCTTCCAGAGGGAAAGGCTGAACTTGCGCAGGTTGAAGTAATGCCGGCACCCGCCCGCCAGGAACACAAAGATGGCCGAGCAGATATCCGAGCAGAACAGGGCCAGCAGATAGCCGGTGGCCCCCATGTTGAAGACGCTCAGATACAGGAAATAGAAGCCCAGCAGGGTCAGGGTGGTGAGCACGCCGTCCACGGCCACCAGCCGGTTGCACATGCGGGCGCGGATGAACTGGGTGCACAGGGTGCGCAGGCAGCTGGCCAGCACGCACAGATACAGCAGCACCAGATAGGAGGCCGCGTTGGGGATCATGCGCACCAGCGGCCAGAACAGCACCATGAGGGCGAACCCGGCCAGGATGGTGGCCAGGCCGTTCATGAAGACGCTGGATTTGTCCTTGGTTTTGTCCAGCCCGAAACGGATGACCGCATAGCTCACCCCCAGGCTGACCACCGGGATGAGCAGGTTGGTCACGCTCTGCATAAGCTTGATGACGCCCATGACGTCGGGGCTTTCCAACGCATAGGTCAGATAGGGCTGGATGAACAGGCTGACCAGCTTGGAGCTGAAGTTGGAGATGGCAAACAGCAGTGTGTTGCTGACCAGCATGGAATATTTCTTGTTGTCAGACAAAGGGTGGGCCTCCCTGCTTTTTTTATAGTGTATGGGTCAGTCTATGCCGGGACCGGGCGGCGGGGTGCGCAGCATGGCACGGCGGGCGCGGTAGTCGGGCAGAACCCGCCCCACCGCCGCCCAGAAGGCCGGGCTGTGGTCCGGGTGGGCAAAATGGCAGAATTCGTGTACCACCACATATTCCTGGGCGGCGGCGGGCATGGTGCACAGCCGCAGGGAAAACGCCAGGGTGCCGGTGCGCAGGCTGCAGGACCCCCACCGGGTGTGCATGTTCCGCACCGCCACTTTGGGCATCCTGCCGCCGGGGCAGGTGGAGGCAAACAGCGGGTAGTAGGCTTCGCACAGGGCCCGCATATGGGCCAGGGCCTCCGCCTTTCCGGGCAAGGGGGCGGCGGCTTCGGCCTCGCTGCGGGCAGCCACCCGCTGCCGGGCCCGGCAGACCCAGTCCGCCCGGGCGGCCACAAAGGCATCCACCGCCGATGCCGGTACCCAGGAGGCCGCCGACGCCGCCACGCTGCCGTCCGCCCGCACCCGCAGGTTGATGTTGCGCACCCGGCGCCGGGTCAGGGTGTATTCCACCCCACCTGCACGACGCACCGCGTTTTTTGGCTGCGCCATGGTCCTCGCCTCCTTTCGACCCGTTTCTTCTGTGCCTATTGTACACGTTTTCACCGGCAAAGGCAAATATTCCCCGCTTCTTCCGGGGCCAGGCCTTCTATGGTATAATGATGGGCAGATCCCCGGCGTTCCAGCGCCGGAAACCCGGCAAAAGGAGAATTTTCATGCCCACCGAAATTCTGGACAACGGCACCCGGGTGTGTACCGCCCCGGGGGCCACCTTCGGCACCGACGCTCTGCTGCTGGCCCGGTTCGCCCCGCCCCGTCCCCGGGAGCGGGCGCTGGACCTGTGCAGCGGCTGCGGCATTGTGGCCCTGTGCTGGCACGATATGGGCCACCGGGGCCCCTGCACCGCCCTGGAACTGGACGCCGAGGCGTCGGCCTTGTGCGGGGCAGCGGTGGCGGAAAACGGCCCCGAAGCCGGGCACATTACCCCTGTGTGCGGGGACCTGCGGCAGTTCTGCCTGCCGGGGCCGGAGCGGGAACAGTTTGACCTGGTGGCCTGCAACCCGCCCTACTTTCACGGCGGATACCAGAGTGCCGCCCTGCGCCGGGCCCAGGCCCGGCACGACGACAGCTGCACCCTGGCCGACCTGGCCGCCTGCGCCGCCCGGGCCCTGCGCCACGGGGGCCGTCTGGCCCTGTGCCAGCGCCCCGAACGCCTGGCCGAAGTGTGCGCCGTGCTGTGCGCCGCCGGGCTGGAACCCAAGCGGCTGGCCCTGGTGAAGAACAACGCCGGGGACCGCCCCTGGCTGTTTTTGCTCCAGGCCCGCAAGGGCGGGCACCCGGGGCTGGAATTTCTGCCGGATGTGCTCCTGTGCACCGGAGCCGGACGGTACGGGTCCGGCAGCGGAGAAATTCCTGCCATGCCTTAAAATTTACATCTTTCGGCAGAAAAAGGGGTTTTCTGCCGCGGCGGGCTATGGTATCATTAGATTATATCTGTTTACGGGCCGCCGGGGCGGTCCGTTTGCCCGAAAGGAGGCGCGCCGTGGCGGCGATCATACATACCGAAAAACTGCGCAAAGTCTACGCCGTAGGCAAAGAGCGGGTCATCGCCCTGAACGACGTGGACATCAACATTGAAAAAGGGGAATTCTGCTGTATTGTGGGCCAGTCCGGCAGCGGCAAGTCCACTTTGCTGAACCAGCTGGCCGGGCTGGAAAAGCCCACCCGGGGCAAGGTGTTCATCGGCAAGCACGAGATCAGCGCCATGGACGAGGACCAGCTGGCCAAATTCCGGCAGGAACACCTGGGATTCATCTTTCAGAGCTACAACCTGCTGCCCAGCATGACCGCGGCGGAAAACGTGGCCCTGCCCCTGATGTTCAAGGGCGTTGCGCCCAAAAAGCGGTTGGCCATGGCCCGCAAGGAGCTGAAAAACATGGGGCTGGGCGGCCGGGCCAACCATCTGCCCACCGAGATGAGCGGCGGCCAGCAGCAGCGGGTGGGCATCGCCCGCGCCTTTGTGGGCCGGCCCAAGGTGATTTTTGCGGACGAACCCACCGGCAACCTGGACTCCACCACCTCCAAGCAGGTGCTGTACCGGATGCTGGAACTTTCCAAGCAGGAACAGATCACCTTTGTCATGGTCACCCACGAGCCGTCCCTGGCGGCCTGTGCCGACCGGATCATCACCATTCTGGACGGCAAGGTCCAGAGCAACGTCCGCCAGTCGGACGACGTGAAACAGCACAACCGCGACGAACTTTTCGCCTCCATCCGGGACAACCTGGAAATCGGTGGCGCAGCAGCCAAGGAATCCTAAAAGAATGAGGAGGAACATTCTGTGAAACGCTTACAAAAAATCACCGCCAGCCTGCTGCTGGCTGCGGCCCTGTTTGCAGGGTCTGTGTGCGCCCCGGCGCTGGCGGAGGAAACGCCCTCGCCGTCCCCTGCGGCCCTGGCGGCATCCGGCTCTTCGTCGGTGGCCGCCACCCCCACGCCTTCTCCCACGCC
>OLIH01000316.1_pt1 | contig 36349 bp, 32 predicted proteins | sample 1609721 | NCBI WGS metagenome assembly OLIH01 (sample SAMEA4350157, study PRJEB24818) | metagenome | biome: human; feature: gut; material: faeces | place: Denmark | collected 2013-09
CCTATATGGAATACATAGATTATGTTTCCAAGAATTCCCCCTGCCGCCGTGCAGTCTTCATAGAAGAGCACTTTGTCCCCGGTATGTGTCCGGTCGGCAAAGTCCGCGATCACTCCTAATTCTACGATCAAAGAAAAAAGGCCGCCTGACACGGCGACCCCTGCGCTAATTCCGATTGCTGCCAGAAGTATCTGTTGTGCCCACATCGATTTCCTCTCCTCTCCGCTCCGAATTCTCGATCAGTGTCGTCTGAATATCATTCTCGTACAGCCTCATCTGGATCTCCATGGGAGTCGGGTCCACAGTAAAGCGCTTCTTGCCAAAATGATTAAAGAAGATCAGGATTCCCGCGGTAACCCCCATAGAATATGCGATTTCCAGTACCGTAAACCCGCCTGCCTCCTGCCCGGTGACAAACTCATAGATCTGTCCGAATAGTTTCGTTACATCTACGTCATTATTAAATGCCATAATAGAAAAAGCCGCTCCGAAAAATGTCACCGCCGCCACAAATACTGTCTTTATGATATGCCAGGCAGGAGCAGGAGTTTTCTGATCTTCATAGGTCACGATGATATCTGACTCTCCCAGATTCTGGACATCTGCTTCCGGAAACTTTTCATGGATACAGGCTATGATCTTAAGCACCGAGACTACGCATCTCTGTCTTCCACTCTTCTTAAATCTGATGATCTTAAGTGTCTTGATCTTCGCCAGCATCAGCTTGTCCGTACACTCCATACTCAGAAGATCTCCAAGCGTTACATCCGGTTTTGTCACTTCCACATCGCGGTCACCCTTGATATAGAGTATCTTGTTCTCAGATGCCATTATTATCCTCCTCTGACAGAAGAATCACACGCCTGCATGCTTCTTCCGAAGTTGCTGCCGGAGCCACTGCTTCGCATTGCCCATGCGCTGCCCGAATCAGGAATCCCTCGCTGCTGTGCTCTGTCGGCGTACTGAAATAATATAGGATACCGATCACGACTGCTGCCAAAACGACAATAAGCAGGCATATCCATATTTTTTTCTGTCCGTCATCCATCATGTCCACCCGTCCTTGTACTGTTAATACTAATTTCGTTTTCTAACGATTAGTATCCTGCTTTCCGCCGAAAATATACATGACAGAGCAATTTTCAGATTCTTGCCGGCATGACCGCTATGTTCCTCTTTTTTTCAGATTCTCCATGATCCGTTTTTCCATCCTGGACACCTGCACCTGAGATATTCCCATGATCTTCCCAACATCAGACTGCGTCCTGTCAGCGAAATAGCGCAGATAAATGAGTTGGCGTTCCTCTGCATTTAAGGTTTCCAGCAGTTCTTTTAACACCAGCCGGTCAAGAATCTTGTCCTCACTTTTTTCCTTTTCCTCGATCTTATCGAGAAGCCGGATTTCACTTCCCTCTTTCTGGTGGATCGGCCGGTAGAGAGAGTCCACCTCTCCGCCTGCCTCCATCGCCTGTACCAGTTCTTCTTTCTCAACCCCCAGTTCTTCCGAGAGCTCCTCCATGGTGGGCTCTCTTCCCAGCCTGTCTGTCAGTTTTTCCCCTGCCTTAAGACTTTTATATGCAAGTTCCTTCAGAGAACGGCTGACCTTGATCATCCCGTCGTCCCGCAGGAAACGCTTGATCTCTCCCGATATCATGGGAACTGCATAAGTGGAAAATTTCACATCATAAGAAAGGTCAAACTTGTCGATTGCCTTGAGCAGGCCGATGCTCCCGATCTGAAACAGATCTTCTGTCTCCACTCCCCGCCCGCCAAAGCGCTTTACAACACACCAGATCAGACCGATATTTTCTTCTACAAGCTGTTCTCTCGCTTCTTTATCCCCGTCGTGTGATTTCCTGATCAAAGCGATTGTGTGGTCCATATCTCCCTTCCTTTTCCGACGGTCTTCTTCATCTTCACACGGGTTCCTTTTCCCGGCTCTGATTCCACTTCCACACTGTCCATAAAAGCCTCCATAAATGCAAATCCCATACCGGAGCGGTCCTGTTCCGGCATCGTAGTGAACATCGGCTGCATGGCCTGCTGCACGTCTTCTATCCCTTTTCCGCTGTCGCTCACTTCCACTGTCAGTACATTTTCGGATATTCTGCACCGGATGCTTATCTTGTGCACTTCATTTTCATACCCGTGTATGATCGCGTTTGTCACTGCTTCGGATACTGCGGTCTTGACATCCGCCACTTCCTCCACAGTAGGATTGAGCTGCGTCATAAAGGACGCCACCGCCACCCTTGCAAATCCTTCATTCTCTGAGCGGCTGTCAAATCTGATCTCCATTTCATTCGTATTTATCATAATTTTTCCTCCTCATAGATCTGCATTATTTTTGTCACTCCTGACAGCGTCAGTATTTTTCTGATCCTTGCGTTGGTATGGACCGCCCACACTTCTCCGCCGATCAGACTGACCGTCTTATACCGTCCCATAATAACCCCTATTCCCGAACTGTCCATAAAGTCCGTTCTGTCAAAGTCAAAAATCACATATTTAATGTGGTTCCGGTCGATTACGGCGTCTGCCTCCCTCTTGATCTCCTCCGCATTATGATGATCCACCTCGCGCGGCAGATAGATCGTCAGACAATTCTCCTGAACCTGATATTTCATTGCTACTCCTCCTCGTTTTCATTAATCCTGAACGTACATGCAAAAAGGATATACCAAACCGGTATATCCTTTTCTTTCGTACTTCTTTATATCGACTATATGTATCCTGTATAAAACGCTTATCCTGTCCGGGAGCTCCTACTCGTCACTGTCCCCGGAAGATCCGTCATCCGATGAACCCTGGATTGTATCCAGATTTGTCTGCGCCTCCTCGGCATATTGTGAATCGCCATAGTCATCTACAACTTTCTGGAAGTAAGTAACGGCATTTTTATTATCACCGTTCCCCTTATACGCCTGCGCCAGATCAAAGAGCGCCTGCCCTTCATTGTATCCGGCATTCATGCGCACTACTTTAGAGAGCGCATCTATAGCATCCTGATAATTTCCCGCGTCAAGCGCATTAGCTCCGTCAGAGAAATTCGAGTCGCATGCGCTCGGATAAATCTCATCCGACAGCTCATCATAACGGGACTGTCCCTTCTCTCCGAGGCTGTCCCGGCTGATACCGATGAGGGTATCCGCCATAGAGGCGTAACTGTACTCTCCCGAATTATACTGATCCGCAACCGTCATCAGGCTCTCATAACTTTTCTGGGTTGTCTGTGCCTGCTTCGTGTCAGCCTCCGCGTCTTCTCCCGAGGCCCGGTAATTATCCAGTGTCCTTGTCTGGGCGCTGACCTGTGCTTCCAGCGTTTTGATCTGATCACTGTAATCGCGCATCTGGTCGTTCATGCGCTCATTCTGCGACTGATTTACGGCGGGCGCAACAAGGAACCATATGACCGCCGCGCCGATTGCCGCGCCGATAAAGATATTGGCCACTGCAAGGTGACTGGCCATCGCTTTGACCCTGGAGTGTTTCGGCTGGATGATCGTTTCATTTCCGAGGCTGTACTCTACGGCATCCTCTTTCTTTTTTTCATTCCTGCGACGCTGTTTTCCCCTCTGATGCGTAAGTTCATGCATATATTTCAGCGTGAGTTCATTGCCCGTATCCAGCTTTCTCGCCTGCCGGACCATCTGGCGGGCACGGGTATACTGCCCCGTATGCAGATAGAGAAGAGCAAGGAGCTGATGCGCTTTCAGAAAAGTCGGATGAGATGAAACAACCTGTTTCAGCTGTATGATCGCCAGATCCTCTCCATTCTGCTGGCAGTAAGCAAGGCACTGATTGTATTTTTTAATTGCCAGATTAATCGTTTCGAGTTCTTTTGCAGACTCCTGCACTTTCTTGATGTAATAGTCCGCTATATTATTATAGGAGCGCAGATTCTTGCTGATGATCCATTCCACCAGAGCCTCCGGCACCTCGCCTATCCCGTAGTAGACCAGTCCCAGAAGATTCCTCGCCGCAATATTCTCCCTGTTGAACTGGAGACTCCGCCGCAGAGAGACAATCGCGCCGGACATATCCCGGATCTGGGCTTTTCGCAAACCATCGTTATACCAGTAGTTGGACTGATATACGATCTTTTTCGTATAATCCATCTGTATCCACCATTACACTTTCTGTACTTACTTCTTCTGTTCCATAACCTGTTTCAGCAGATCTGTCACATCCGAAAGATCTTCCTGATATACAGCATCCTCGATATCCTCTACCTCAAGGCTTGGTTTAAATTTCTTTAACTCTTCTTCGTAATTCAGCATCTGACTTTACCTCCTGAATCAATTCCTTAATCATCCCTGTCAGATAAAGGGAGCCAAGGCAGTACACTCTTCTGTTCTCCCTGTGTTCAAGGATCCACACAAGAGCCTCCTTAACAGACTCTCTCACTACAACAGGACGGTCTGTATATTTCCTGAAAACATCTCCCAGCTGTTCTGAGCCCGTTCCCCGCGAATCGTCGATATGTGTCACAACATATACATCTGTCCGCGGATCCCTGCACAGTACAGCCGCCATTTTCTCATATTCTTTATCCTTCACCGCGGAAAATAATATAATATTCCCGCGCCCGTCTTCCGGAATGCTCTGCACAAACGCCTCGACTGCGCTTATATTATGCGCCCCGTCAATATACACTTCAGGCAGGATTTCCTCCATCCTGCCTGCCCATTTCAACTCAGACAGGACGGCTCTCCACCGCGCCGTATGGGCATTTTCCCGGAAGAGGTATCTCATCACTTCCATGGCGAGCACTGCATTACCCGGCTGATATATTCCGGTATTGTTTAATTTCCACGTGGTATTTCCATAATAATCACTGGGACAGGAAAATGCAATATGTTTGTTTTCTATTCCGAGAATTTCGTACGCATCTTTCCCGATTTTTTTACAGAAGCTTCCGTTTTTCTCCGCCGTCTTTTCAATTACCCTGTCGCTTTCCTCCGAGGATGAGGCATAAAAGACAGGTACGCCCGGACGGATGATCCCCGCCTTCTCCGCGGCAATCTGCTCAATCGTATCCCCCAGATACTGCATGTGGTCATACCCGATGGAAGTGATCACGCAGACGAGCGGCGGCTCAACCGCGCTGGTAGCGTCCAGCCTGCCGCCCAGCCCTGTTTCCAGTACGGCATATTCTGTGCCTGACCTGCGGAAAGTATACAATGCCATCCCCAGCAGGAATTCAAAAAAAGTGGGATGGGATAATCCCTCCGCCTCCATCATCTTCACCGCCGCAAGCGCCGCGTCAAAAGCCCTGCAGAACTCTCCGTCACTTACCGGTTCTCCGTCGACCGCAATCCTCTCATTGATCTTCACCAGATGCGGGGAAGTAAAAAGCCCCGTCCGTTTTCCTTCCGAACGGAGCATCCCGTCTAGATAGGCGCACACGGATCCTTTTCCGTTTGTTCCGGCAACATGGATCACCTTTAAGCTCTCCTGCGGATTGCCGAGATATTTCAGAAATGTTTTCGTGTGCACCGCATCATTTTTCTTTGTAAATTTAGGAATCTCCAGTATATAATCTACTGCCTCGCTGTATGTCATTCTTCCTTTTCTTCTTCCTGATCGACAAACGCCTGACGCCCGTTCTCCGGTGCATTCGGATCTGCCGGAGCTTCCGTCAGGGTGCCGTCACTGTATATATAAGTCTTTGATTCTCTGAATATAGTGTTGCTGGATCCCACCTGCGCCACCATAACGGTATCGCCGTCTTCAATCTGTGAATCTTTCAGATCCAGCCTTGTATTATTCAGGAATTTTGTCGCCTGTTTTTCACCGTTTATATAAACCTTACTCTGCTTTGTAAAATTATCTCCGTATATACTGTATGTCGTGCCGTCAGCCTGAAGGACCATCTGAGATATCTCCGCATCCTTGACTCCCATGACCATATGTTCCTCAGGAACCGGCATACCGTATTTCTCGTATACATACTGCTCTCCGTACATCATATCATACTGGAGCAGCTCCAGATCCGCCAGATAATTTTTGGTCTCCCGGCGCTGCTGATGATAATTAAACACCGTGCCGGAGTGGATATCCAGCCTGTCAAATACTTCGGCCATGATCTGATATGCGGCGATATTCTCGTCTTCTTTCTTCAGTCCGATATTATCCCAGATCACATAATTCGTATTATAGAGATAACGGCTCTTAAGATCTTTCGCCTCCAGATTCATGGTCGGAAGATGATCGCCGTAGAAAACAAGTACCGTAGGCTCATTTCTCGACTCTACCGCCTCGATGAGCTGTCCGACGAATTTATCCATCTCATGTACAAGATTCACATAATACTCCCAGGCGTTTCTCTCTCCCTCGTCCTCGACTCCGCTGACGACGATCTCCGGATTCTCAAGCACTTTCTCTGTCGGATATTCTCCGTGTCCCTCTACACTTATGGTAAAGACAAAATCCTGTCCTTCCGTAGTATCCATGGATTCCATAATATTCGGCACAAGAATATCATCCGTAGCCCAGCCCTTCGGCGTTGTCTGCAGGATATTCATAAACTCCTTGCTTGTAAAATGGTCAAATCCCATCTTATTAAATACCTGGGCACGGCTGTAGAAATTTCCGCCGTTATTATGAAGCGCCTCCGCGCCATAGCCGAGAGCCTTGAGCGCGCTCGCCGCGCTCTCCATCTGATTGAACTTCGCGTAAGTCTTATACGGATATTCGCCCGGACCGAAGAAGCGCATACTCATTCCGGTCAGCACTTCAAATTCCGTGTTGGCAGTACCGGCTCCTACGGACGGAACCTTGAAATATCCTGTAGAATACTCGTCAAATAATTTTCGCAGATTCGGAATCGGATCTTCTGAAAAACGCAGCCATTCAACCTCTGTCGGGTCGAAGAAAGATTCGAGCTGGACAAACATAATGTTGGGCATCTCATCCTCAGAAAGCCCGGTAGTGCTCTGTGTCAGCTCGCCGTTATCAGAGATCTCATTCATCGTCTCCTCACTGTATCCCGCCGGCTCATTGATACCTGTATTAAACAGGCTGGCAGAGAAACAGTACGGGAACCCGTAATCCTCATACGCAAAAGCAATATTTCCAAAATAATTGGATATGACACGCTTGTCGATTGCCTCATCCGTCAGCCACAGACACGCTGCAAACGAAATTCCTACGCCGCACAGCGCGATGATCCTGTGCATTTTCCCGGAATACTGTCCGCCCCTTCTCCACATGGAGACAATCCAGAACACGACAGCCACCACGCCGACGATGATCATCACAAGTTCAAACGTATTGAAGTAGTTTCCCGTCAGCTCCAGCGCATCCGAGAGTACTTTCAGATCCTGCGCGTTAAACGGCGTCACCCTCTTGGTCAGAAGGTAGCCGTTGCAGATGCCCAGAAACAGCCAGAACACACTGATCAGAATCCGGGCAAATACTCTCCGCCGGAACAGATAAACGAGCATAAATGTCGTAAATATCATAAATGCATTGTACAGGAACACAAGCGGCGTTCCTACAAGGTAGTCCCACGCCTCAAAAAAGGACAGTCTGGAGACAGTCTCGATCAGAAAATTGATCACGCAGGCCAGAAGGAACTGCAGAGGCAGTGAAAACCTGTTCATCCATTTATAGACCGGCTGCATCTTTTTCGCGAACCGGCTGTTGCGCCGTTCTTCAAGGATGCGCTGCCTGCGCTCTTTCTTTTCCTTAAAATGCCGCTTGATATCTTCTTTTTTCAGATTTCTGACTTTTGTAAAAAATCCTTTGATATCAGGTTTCCTGATATGAATGCCTTTCATGTATGATCTTACATCCTTTCTTCTAATAAGAGGAAATCACCGCAGACTATTTCCCAAGTCCCGCAATTCTCTCTTTTACCTGTTCGAGCATCTGCGTATATTTCTCCAGCTTGTCTCTCTCTTCCTGAACTTTTGCAGCCGGAGCCTTGCTTACGAACTTTTCATTGGAAAGCATACCCTGAGCTCTTTTTATCTCTTTATTCAGCCTTACTTCTTCTTTGGCCAGTCTCTCGCGCTCCTGTTCAAAGTCTACGAGATCCTCAAGCGGCAGATATACAACTGCATCCGGAACTACGACTGATACCGCGCTGTCCGCGATGCCTGCTTTATCCGGCTGGATAATGATCTCATTCGCCATCATAAGCGGCTTCACGGAACCTGCCAGGGCCGGGATACCTTTACATACCTTGTCATCGGTGGAAACGATATACACTTTCGTCTTCCTGTTGTTCGGCACGTCCATTTCGGAGCGGATGTTGCGGATACCTTTTACGATTGCTTTCACATGTTCCATCACATCCTCGTCCGCCGGGAAGTTCCACTCTTCTCTGTACTTCGGCCAATCTGACATCATCAGGGACTCCTCTTCAGGCACAAGGGCGCTGTAGATTTCCTCTGTGATAAACGGCATAAACGGATGAAGCAGTTTCAGCGCCTGTCCCAGCACAGTCTTTAATACCCAAAGCGCACATCCCGCGGCCTTCGGATCTTCCTCCGCGTGGTAGATGCGGTCCTTCGCAAGTTCCACATACCAGTCGCAGAATTCATCCCAGATGAAGTCATATACCTTCTGTACCGCGATACCGAGCTCGTATTTGTCCATGTTCTCTGTCACGTCTTTCGCCAGTGTGTTCACCGTGGAGAGGATCCAGCGGTCAGCCGGCGTAAACATCGCGTCGTCCGGTTTCTCAATGACTGTTTCATCTTTCATGTTCATCAGGATGAAACGGGATGCATTCCATACTTTGTTTGCGAAATTGCGGCTTGCCTCCACTCTCTCATTGTAGAAACGCATATCATTTCCCGGCGCGTTTCCGGTAACGAGCGTAAGCCTGAGAGCGTCGGCGCCGTACTTGTCGATAATCTCCAGCGGATCGATGCCGTTTCCGAGAGATTTGCTCATCTTGCGTCCCTGGGAGTCGCGCACCAGGCCGTGGATGAGCACCGTGTGGAACGGTGATTTTCCTGTATGCGCATAACCTGAGAATACCATACGTATAACCCAGAAGAAGATAATATCATATCCTGTTACAAGCACATCCGTCGGATAGAAATAGTCCAGATCCTCTGTCTTGTCCGGCCATCCCAGTGTAGAGAACGGCCACAGCGCTGACGAGAACCATGTGTCCAGAGTATCCTCGTCCTGCGTAAAATGTGTACATCCGCATTTCGGGCACTTATCCGGAGCGTGGTGTCCAACGACAACCTCACCGCACTCGTCGCAGTAATATGCCGGGATCCTGTGCCCCCACCAGATCTGACGGGAAATACACCAGTCTTTGATATTCTCCAGCCAGTGCAGATAGATCTTGTTAAAACGTTCCGGTACAAATTTCAGTTCTCCGGTCTTTAACGCATTGATGGCCGGTTTGGCCAGCTCGTCCATCTTTACAAACCACTGCTGCTTGATGAGCGGCTCTACTGTCGTACCGCAGCGGTCATGAGTTCCTACTGCATGAGTATGCGGAACAACTTTTACAAGATATCCCTGTTCGTCAAGTTCTCTGACAATCGCCTCTCTCGCCTCATAGCGGTCCATGCCTGCGTATTTGCCGCCGTTTTCATTGATTGTAGCGTCATCGTTCATGATGTTAATCTCCGGCAGGTTGTGGCGCTTGCCTACCTCGAAGTCGTTCGGGTCATGAGCCGGCGTGATCTTCACCGCTCCTGTACCGAATTCTTTATCTACATAGTAATCCGCCACGATCGGGATCTCTCTTCCTACAAGCGGCAGGATCACGTTCTTTCCTACAAGATCTTTATATCGCTCGTCATCCGGATGTACAGCGATGGCCGTATCTCCCAGCATGGTCTCCGGACGTGTGGTCGCGATCTCGAGGAAACGGTCTGTTCCTACGATCGGATATTTAATATGCCAGAAGTGTCCCTCCTGATCCTCGTGTTCTACCTCTGCATCGGAAAGAGAGGTTTTACATTTCGGGCACCAGTTGATGATCCTGGATCCTTTATAGATGTACCCTTTGTTGTACAGGCTGATAAACACTTCCTCTACAGCCTTGGAGCATCCCTCGTCCATGGTGAAGCGCTCTCTGTCCCAGTCGCAGGAGATGCCCAGCTTCTTGAGCTGGTTCTCGATCGTACCGGCATACTCTTCTTTCCACTGCCATACTCTCTTCAGGAACCCTTCACGGCCCAGTTCTTTCTTATCAATACCTTCGTCTTTCAGCTGGTTTGTCACCTTTACCTCTGTAGAGATCGCCGCATGGTCTGTTCCCGGGATCCACAGTGCATTATATCCTTCCATTCTCTTGTATCGGATCAGGATATCCTGAAGTGTATTGTCAAGAGCGTGGCCCATATGAAGCTTTCCCGTAATATTCGGAGGCGGCATCACCGTCGTAAACGGTTTTCTGCTGCGGTCCACTTCCGCATGGAAATATTTGTTCTCACACCATTTGTCATACAGTTTTTCTTCGATCGCTTTCGGATCATAAGTCTTTGCTAATTCTTTGCTCATTGTATTCTCCTTAAATCCCCCGGTGTTCACGGAATTTTCACAGTTACATAAAGAAACGCCCTTTACGTAATGTAAAGGGCGAAGATTCCGCGGTACCACCTTATTTCATACACTTGCCTGACTCGGAGCATCCCGCTCCTGTCCGGAAATATACCTCTGAAGTCCTGTAACGTGGACCACTCCGGGACAGCTTACCCGCATCCTGTATCTTATCTTCCTGCACAGACGCTCTTCGGCCATCCGGTTCAAAAGCTACCTTCCATTACCCTTTTCCGAAACCGTCTTTCAGCCTGCGGACGGTTCTCTCTGGCGGAAGTAATAACGTACTCCTCTTCCTCGTCACCTTTGTTACAATAGTATTAACTAAAAATTAACTATCAAATACTATAGTCGCACAAGGCGATTTTGTCAAGAAGTTTAGATAATCTTAAGAAGTACTATTTTACAAATGGCACGGGCTGAACTGATCAGTTCATTCCGTCATATCTTCTATCATCCCCACTATATCATATCCGTAATTATCACCCGTCGCCCAGCCGAGCCCCTCCGGATTCTCCTGCTGCCCAAGCCACTGTACATAAGGAGCCGAACCTTTCTTCACATACTCATACCGATCATCTACACACTCCTGATTCAGTGAATCTGCTGTGGCGTATGCCTTGAGATGCTGGATCTGCGCCCGTATTCCGGTCTGCACATCCGGATAGGAATTGCCGGGTACTCCGTTACCCGTGGTACCCAGTCCGGCAAAATTGAACTGCTCAATGGACGCATCCCCGCCATACTGAAGAAATCCTGTCTCTTTCATTGTCTGGGCAAACGCCACTTCCGGCCGCACCCCCTCTGCAGTCGCCTCGTCATAATACATCTGACAGAACGTCTCAATGGAATCTGCACCGCCCCCGGAAAGTTCTTCCGCGGGATACTCCTCCCCGGACGCATTAAAATAATCGACCATCTCCTGAACAGTGACATTACTGTTTCCCATAATCGGATACTGTCCGTCCGCTATTGTCTCCTTCGTCTCTCCTGTATCCGGGCTCGATGCCAGAGTCTTATTTTCATTTTCTTCACCGGCCTTTGTACTGTCATCCGCGACAGCCGCCCCAGTCCGCTCATTCTCGGCTGCCCGCGGTGATAAGACGCCTGCGGAACCGGCCAGTCCCAGAATGAAAGCGATCAGGACCGCAAGGCCCGCTTCCATATATCGCTTAACTGTATTACTGTTCCATTTCATTCATGCATACACTCCTGTGCTGATCAATCCACATCCGCAATGAAAAATCTTATATCGGATGCCGCTTACAGGTTTCTTTTCATATTATATTATATATGCATCTGTCAATATGCATGAATCAGGAAAAGCGGCCTGCCATGGCAAGCCGCTTTCTCTAATATTCTTTTCAGTTCTGCTGTTAATTCCTAATCTCTCTTCCGTGATGTGATCACGCTCTGGATCACGAGGAACAGACACAGCATAGCCGCCACAGTGATACCTGTCCACCATGCCTCATCCAGTCCGACGGAAGACACGATATTCTGGATCGTACTTAAGGACAGCACGCCCACGAATGTTCCGATGATATTTCCGACACCGCCTGTCAGCAGCGTACCGCCGATGATGGAGGATGCGATGGCATCCATCTCCATACCCGATGCATGGGATGCGGAACCGGAACCTACATACAGGAAATATACATATCCTGCAACACCTGCAAGGACACTGCACATCAGATGCGCGATGAATTTTGTACGTCTTACGTTAATGCCGAGCATAAGTGCGCTCTGGCTGTTTCCGCCTACTGCGTAGAAGGAGCGTCCCAGCTTAGTCCAGCGGAGCATGACGAACAGCGCGATTACAATAATGAGAGCCACGACAACCCCGATATTGATATATGCGTCTATGTAGTTTCCGAGACGGTTTACATTTCCCATTCCCGGAACGATAATACGTGTGTTTTTCAGTGCCGTAAACGACTCATTCTGTACATTGAACGGCTCCGTATGTACGATCGTCGTCATACCTCTTGCAAAGAACATTCCTGCAAGAGAGATAATGAACGGCTGGATCTCAAGGTACGCTACAAGGAAGCCCTGAACAATGCCGTACGCAAGACCGATACCGAGAGCCAGAAGGATGGACATCGGCACATTCCAGTGCAGATAGTCAAGGCTCACCGCACAGCTCATGCAGACAAGCGCAACCACGCCGCCGACTGAGATATCGATACCGCCCGTGATCATGACAAGGCTCATGCCGCAGGCTGTAATGATCAGCGCGGACTGCTGCATCAGAATGTTGAACAGGTTCTGTGCGTTTAAGAAGCCTCCGCCAAGGAATATCATGGCGCCGATATACATAATAAGGAATATTGCTATTGTTATGATCAGAAGCAGATTTGCATCTGTAATCTTCTTTCTCTTCTGCATCTGCCCCGCAGCTGCAGATTCTTTCGTAAATAATGCCATATCAGCCGACCTCCTTTGCATTGTGCGCTCTTAACTTCTTTCCAAGGGAAGCAAGACGCTCTTTAACGATCGGCGCACTCATAACCACCAGGATGATCACGACTACAGCCTTATATGCCGGAAGCGCCTCTGACGCGACTTTGAATTTATACAAAGTTGTCGTCAGGAACTGAATTGTGTATGCGCCCATGATCGAAGCCGGCATGTTGAATTTACCGCCGCTCAGTGCGTTTCCGCCAAGTGCGACTGCCAGGATGGCGTCCATCTCAATGTCTTTCGCGATAACAGAATAGTTGATCGTAGACAGACGGCTTACCTTGATCAGTCCGACAACCGCTACACAGAGTCCAAGGATGACGAACGTGATGAACTTGATGAATTTCGGATTCAGTCCGTTCAGTCTGGAGGAACTCTCATTGATTCCTACTGACTGGGTATAAAGTCCCAGATTCGTAAATTTCAGTGCCAGAGCAGTGATAACGATACATGCGATCGCAATGAATACCGGAGTCGGGATCGGGATTCCCGGAATCATTCCGCCAAAGTATCCGAATGTATCGTCACTGACGATCGGAAGCTGGTTCTGATTGATCCATGCCGCAATATTACGTCCCGCCGTGTAAAGGATCAGCGTGGCGACCATAGGCTGGATCTTAAACTGGGCTACCAGAATACCGTTAAATGCGCCAAACAGCATAGATACCACACAGGCTGCAAGGAACGCGACGATGATCGGCGCCTGAAGCTCTTCCGGTCTTGCCTCCGTGCCGCAGAGTACGCGCAGGATCACGCTTCCGGCGATGGCGATCGCCGCGCCGACACTGATATCCTGTCCGCCGGTCGCCGCTGTAACAAGCGTCATTCCGATGGCAAGGATCGCAAGCTCCGAACCGTTGTCAAGGATTGTAATAATATATCCCGACAGAACCGGGTTTCCGGCACTGTTATAACCGAATTTGATCTGATAAAACCCCGGGTCCATGATCAGATTGAACAGGGCCAGCAGCAGCAGAGCTACGATCGGGATAAATATCTGTTTTCTTGTCAGATTTTTTAACATCTGACCTATACTTTTTTTATTCGTATTTGTCTTTTGCATTATTCTGTGTCACCTCCGGCGATCGTACTCATGATGCTGTTCTGTGTCAGCTCATTTCCTGATATCTCACCCACAACTTTGCGGTCTCTCATAATGATAAGACGTGAACATGTGCGGAGCATCTCGTCTGTCTCCGAAGAAATAAATGTAACGCTCATTCCTTCAGATGCCAGCTTAAGCACCAGTTTCTGGATTTCCACTTTTGTTCCCACATCGATTCCTCTGGTAGGCTCATCCAGAATAAGATAATCCGGATGTGTCAGCAGCCAGCGCGCAAGGATAACTTTCTGCTGATTTCCGCCGGAGAGCGATTTGATCGGTGTGTCTGTAGAAGCTGTCTTAATGTCAAGGAGTTTGATATACTCCTCCGCGATCTTGTTCGCCTCCGCCTTGGAATACGGACGGAAGAATCCGCGCAGAACCTGCTGGGCAAGGATAATATTGTCACGCACAGAAAGATCTCCGACGATGCCATCCACTTTACGGTCTTCCGGGAGATATGCGATTCCATGCTTCATTGCATCTATCGGTTTTGATATTTTTACTTTCTTTCCTTTTACTTTTACAGAACCGGCGGTCACATGATCTGCGCCGAAGATGGCACGTACACATTCGCTTCGTCCGGAACCGAGCAGTCCGGCAAATCCGTTGACCTCGCCTTTCTTAATATGGAAATTAAACGGCTTGATCCCGGCATTACTCTGAAGCCCTTCCGCTTCAATTACATATTCGGACTCATCCGCCCCGTGATATACAAGACTCTCGTCACGTATCTCGGACATATCGTCGAGCTCTTTTCCGAGCATCTTCGCCACAAGCTGGACTCTAGGCAGCTTCTCGATCTCGTATTCTCCAACAAGCTGGCCGTCGCGTAAAACCGTGATCTTATCACAGACCTCATACACCTGATCAAGGAAATGGGTAACAAATATAATACCCACTCCTTTTGCTTTCAGATCTCTCATCAGTCCGAACAGCTTCTCAACTTCGTTGTCATCCAGTGAGGATGTAGGTTCGTCAAGGATAAGCACCTTACACTCCATATCCACGGCGCGCGCGATGGCTACCATCTGCTGTACCGCAATCGAGCAGCTGGAAAGCTGCTGTGTCGCCTCTGCCGGGATGCCAAGTGATTTGAGGATCTTGTCTGCATCCCTGTTCATCTTCTTCCATTTCTGTCCGATTCCTTTGGTACGTCCGATATACATGTTTTCGGCAACCGTCAGGTTCGGGCAGAGCGTAATCTCCTGATATACGGTACTTATACCCAGATTCTGTGCATCCTGCGGAGAATGGATCACTGCAGGCTTATCCAGACCTTTCAGGTAGATTTCTCCTTCGTCTTTCTCATATACTCCTGTAAGAACTTTGATCAGTGTTGATTTTCCGGCGCCGTTTTCTCCCATCAGAGCATGGATTTCACCCTCACACAGTGTAAAGTCCACTTTGTGCAGGGCGCGCACTCCGGGAAAGTACTTACATATGCCTCTCATTTCGAGTACAGATTTTTCTTTCACCAGTATATTCACCTCTCAACCTTTTTTAGAAAAAATGCGGCGCAGACGTACTTCTTTTTGTTCCGCCGCGCCGCGTGCTTTTATACCTTTATGTATTCCCGGCGTCTGTGACCGTCCGGTATTTAGATACCGTAGTTATCGATATCTTCCTGTGTGATCGTTGTTGCGTCGAAGCCCTGCTCCTCAAGGTAGATTGTCTTCTGCTCTACTGTTCCGCCGCTCTCGATTGTCTGGATTACTTCGTCGATATAGGAAGCCTGATACGGATTGCACTGTCCGTCATAGTTCCAGTTTCCTTTAAGCAGTTCTTCCAGAGCCCATGTGTTTGTATCAAATCCCATGATGATAACGTCGCCGTCAACACCGTGTGAAATGTTAGCCTGATCAAGTGCCGCAACTGCACCTCTTGCCATATCGTCGTTCTCAGCGTAGATTACATTGAAGTCCTCGCCGGAGTCGATTACGGACTGAACAATCTGCTGTGCTGTCTCTGCGTTCCAGTCAGCTGCCTGCTGTGTTACCAGATTCCAGCCGTCGGACTCAACCGCATCGTTAAGAGCTCCTGTACGTCCCTGCTGTGCCGCTGATCCCATAACACCCTGGATGTGGATGATATTGTACTCATCGAGTCCCTGATCTCTCAGCCAGTTAACTGCTGTCTCGCCTTCTTTATCCATATCAGATATGATGGCTGCTTCATACAGGCTTTCATCTGCATCGATTACACGGTCAAAGAGGATTACTCTTGTACCTGCATTCTGTGCATCCTGAAGAACTGTATCCCATCCGGCTGTATCTGCTGCGGAAAGAAGAAGATAGTCAACGCCGTCCTGGATAAACTGCTGAGCCGCTGTGATCTGCTCATCATTCTTTAAGCTGTATGCAAATGAAGCGTCATAGCCGTTCTCTTTTGTGAACTTTTCTTTCATATCGTTGTCGTTCGCTGTACGGTATCCGGACTCGTTCGGGTCATTGTTGATAATGCCGACTTTGATCAGATCTCCGCTGCCGGAATCTTCCGCTGTTGCCGCGTCACCTGATCCTGAAGATGATGATCCGGTATTTCCTCCGCCGCACCCTACAAGGCTTGCTACCATTGCTGCTGACATTAATAATGCTGCAATTCTTCTTTTCATTTTGTTTCCTCCCTTTTACTGAGTTTTCTTCCGCCCTTCTGCGGACCGTATATTCTGGAACGTTCTGTCCCTGTGTGTATAGGATAACATCCGGACAATTTAGAAACAATCAGAAAACCTTATGTTTCAGGGATTTATAAGATATTTACAATACAAATTATGTATGATATTATTTATTTTAAGTACAAATTATATCTTAAGTTTAATATTCTTGGAAATAGGTATGATTTTTTTAGATTTGTACTGTCTTGGGCAAACCTTTGGGATACTTCGTATGATTTTCATTTACTGTGCACATTTCATACAGATGAATATAAGGTTAAAAAATTATTTATTTTCTGATTTTAAAATCGGTATTTTTTTACTTTTTCGGAATTAAAAGTAAAAAATTAAAGGAGAATTTCAACATGTCAATCAAGTATAAATGGCTCGCCGGGGAACTGAAAGAAATGATAGGGAAAAATATCAGGGCAGGAATAGAGAAGCTGCCCACTGAACAGGAACTTTGCTCGAGATACCACGTAAGCCGCCAGACGGTCAGACAGGCGCTGGCTGTTCTGGAAAAAGGAAATCTGATCGTGAGAAAGCAGGGCAGCGGATCTTACATAACAGGCGTCCTTCCCGATCAGAATAAAAATACGGTCGCCATTCTGATCTCCGATGATCAGGAATACATCTATCCCGGAGTCCTCGCGGATATCCGGGCAGAGCTGTCCGGAAACGGTTTTACTCCGCATGTTTATATCACCGGCGGCCGTACGGAATCCGAATATGAAATTCTTCTCAGCCTGCTCGACGCTCCGCCGCGCGGCATCATTGCAGAAGGATGCAAAAGTGCTCTTCCCAGCCCTAATCTGGACCTGTATCGCCGACTCATGAAAAAGGGAACCGGGCTCGTCTTTCTCCACAACTATTATCCAGCTCTAACAGGCAGCCTTTATATAAAAGACGACAACATTGCCGGGAGCGCCATGCTCGTCCGCCATCTCGCGGAGCAGGGACACACTTCCATCGGAGGCATCTTTAAAACGGACGACCTGCAGAGCATCGAACGTTATCAGGGATTTATCGAGACGATGCGTTCCCTGCACCTCAATATATCAGACGAGAAAATCGGATGGTTTGATTCCCGTGATCAGTTCTCCCTTGAGAAAGAAAAAAACAGCTCGTTTCTCAGGAAAATTGCCGGGGAAGCGCTCAGTTCATGCACTGCAGTAGTCTGTTACAATGATATGATCGCTTTCTATCTGCTCCGTGAACTCAGGCTTGCGGGATACCACCTTCCTGAAGATATGGCCGTCGCTGCTTTCGACAATACTTATCTCAGCAATTACGGCCCTCTGTCGATCACCACACTCTCTCACAAGCCGCACGAGATGGGAACTCTCGCAGCCATGACAATGGTACGGCGTTTAAAAGGACTTCCCGCGAGTCCGCAGGAAGTCCCATGGAAACTGAACCTGAAAGGAAGTACAAATTTTACCGTTTAGAGTTACTGTTCTTTTCTGGCAGCACGGTATTCACGGGGACTCATCCCCTGCGTCTTCTTAAAGACAAAACTGAAATAATGGGAATCCTTATATCCTGTCCGTGCGGCAATTTCGCCGGAGGAAAGAGACGTACTCTTCAGAAGTTTCTTTGCTTTTTCCATTCTCTTCTCAGTAACATACTCTACAAATGTTTTCTTCATACTCTGGCTGAATACGGCGCTCAGATAGTTGGCGCTTACTTCCGCCTCTGCCGCCACCGTATTAAGTGACAGACTGTCGTGCATATAATTCTCATCAATGTAGGCGATCGCCCGGCTGATCAGCTTCCTGTTCTGGCTGCTGCTCGCCTGCTCCCTTATCTCAAACGCCGCCTGGAGCATATTTACGAAATACGCAGGCACTTCGTCCGGTTCTATATTCATCTCCTGCGCATAATCTCCTATCTTCTTCATATACTCTTCCTTCGAAGCTCCCAGCGACTCTACATACGCGATCATCGTAAACCGTATGTTCAGAACCACATACGCCCGGAACATCCTGGATTTCAGGGCCCTGCTGATGCTCTGGAGATAAGACTCCACAAAATCATGAATCTCGCTTTCATTTCCGTGCTCGAGAAAATCCCTTATCACTTCCTGAGCCATCGTCGACGGATCCACACTGTCGATATTCTGCTCATCCTGTGAATTAACATAATCTTCAAGTGTGATTTTCGAAAGCACATGGAGGTCCGGCATCATAAAACGATAGGCGAAATAATGATTCACCTGACGATAGCATTCCGGCAGAAGGCTCAGTCTCTCCACCGGATTTCCCACCGCCACATACCACTCCAGATGTTCCTGCCCTATACAGAAATCCCTGATATGTCCCAGGCCTTTCTCTGTAAGTTCACCGATCTGCGATGTCTCCGAACGGATGAGCACTCCATATGAGCTGGCGTTCCAGCGGAACAGGAGATATTCCGGATGGCGCAGGAAATAATGGAGCACCTCATCCTGTTTCCTCATAAAATCGTCCATACCTTCCCCCGAAAGATCCGGATTCTTCTCCTGAAGATAAAAAAGCAGCAGATTATAGCACGGCGCCGTAATCTCCAGAGAAAGCTTGGATGCTTCTTCATAAATTTCTTTGACTGTGAGTTCGCCCGTCAGTACTTTCTCCATAAATCGTCTTCTCGAAAACTGCTCATAGACATGCATCTCAGCCTGGTACTGGATCTGATAATCGTTCTTATCCTCTTCCTGCTCGATCTTCTCTTTCATTTCAAGAAGCGTCTTCTTCAGCATGAGCCTTGTGATCGGCTTTAACAGGAACTGATCTACCCCCACCTCGATCGCCTGCCTTGCATATTCGAAGTCATCATATCCGCTGATAATGACGATCTTTGTCTTGGGAAATTCTTTACTGACGATCCTGCTCAGAGACAGACCATCCATGAAAGGCATCTTTATATCTGTAATAAGTACATCCGGTCTTGTCTTCCGGATCAGCGGCAGGGCCATCTCGCCGTCGGCCGCCTCCCCTACAAACTGAAATCCGTACTGCTGCCATGGGATATTGTCTCTGAGCCCGTCTCTGATCACACTTTCATCTTCTACTAGAAATACTTTTAACATACCACTCTCTCCATATCATCAGTAACTTCTCTCGTCTATGAGCTGCCGGCTCAAATTATCCTGAGTAAATATCTGTTCCGGCACATAGGAATATTTATCTACTTCCTTCCCGTTCTCCAGATCCCGTATCACTTTCTCTATGTACGGCCCCTGTTCGGGATTACATTCGATATCCACATTGATCGATCCATCCTGCACTTTTTCGAGCGCTGACCTTACGGCGTCAAAGGATATCACTATAACGTCTCCATCCACGCCTGTTGTCATTCCGGCATCTTCCAGCTCGTCCAGAACACCGAACGTCATATCATCATTCTGCGATACTACCACATCGATCTCCCCGTACGTCTTAAGCATCCTGCCCATCTCTTCCCGCGCCTTCGCTGTCGTAAAATCACCGTCCGTCTGCTCCAGGATATTCCAGTTCCCGTGTTCAGCCGCCACTTTATTAAACCCGTCAGTCCGGCCGATGGTGGATGTGCTTCCCGCTGTTCCCTGCAGAACTACAATATTGACTGTTTCGTCCTGCCTGCCCTGTTCCTCGAGATACTCGGAAAGCCAGATACCTGCATTTTCTCCCTCTTGCACAAAATCAGAACCGATACGCGCAGTAAACAGCGACTCATCTTCCGTCTTTATCGTACGGTCCATGAGAATAACCGGTATACCGGCATCGTCCGCCTCATGCAGCACGTCGTCCCATCCGTCTTCCTCGATCGGAGAAAAGACAATATAGTCTACCTCCTGAGAGATAAAATTCCGTATCGCCTTAATCTGATTTTCCTGCTTCTGTCTTGCATTGTCAAAGATCAGAAGGTATCCGTTCTCTCTTGTAAACACACTCTGTATAGAAGCCGTATTCGCAGTTCTCCACACTGATTCGCTTCCGATCTGAGAGACTCCCACTACGATCAGCTCCTCGTCTGCCGTCCGTGTTTCTTCCGGATCTCCGATGTCAAACTGTTTGCCGCATCCTGCCAGCAGCAGGAAAGCAGACGCCAATATGGCAAAGAGTCTTCCCGCTCTGCGTGAAGCCCGTCTGAAAACTTTACTCATTTTTCTCACTCTCCCTGTGCGCTGCCCTGAAGCAGCCGGGCGTCTCCTTCTTCTTTTCCTGACGCCGGCTTTATCGCCGGTATCGTGATCTCCACGATCGTACCCCGGTCTTTTACGGACTGAATCGTAATGCCGTACTGTTCTCCGAAATACATGTGGATCCGCTCATTTACATTTGCAAGACCAAATCCCTTTTCCGTCTCCTTACAGGGACGTCCGATCTCTTCACGCAGCTCCTCAAGCTCTTTTTCCTCCATTCCGGCACCGTTATCCCTGACCGTCAGACGGATCAGATTTCCGTCCATTTCACCGTTGACATGAATATAGCCTTTGGCACGTTTATACTTTATCCCGTGATAGAGCGCGTTTTCCACCACAGGCTGCAGCGTCAGTTTCAGAATCTGATAGTCATACAACACCTGATCGATCTGGATATCGTATTCGAGGATATCATGGTATCTCATAGACTGGATTTCAAGATAACTTCTGATATGCTGCTCTTCTTCTTTTATTGTTATAAGCTCTTTTCCTTTGTTGAGCACCTGACGGAAGAAGCCGGATAAAGTAACAACCATGTTCACTGCCTGGTCCGTCTCATTTCCCTCGATCAGCCACACGATCGTATCCAGCGTATTGTAAAGGAAATGAGGATTGATCTGTTCCTGAAGGAGCCGCAGATCCGCTCTCCTCATTTTCTGCTCATCCTCTTTGATCTTTTGGATCATGCCCTGCATATTGCCCGCCATCGTATTAAATCCTTCGGCAAGCTCGGCGATCTCATCTGTTGTATTGATCCTGGCCCTCGCGGTAAAATCCCCTCTGGCAATCTTCTGTGTCGCACCGTACAGTTCTCTTACCGGCTTAATGATTCCCGATGCGATCAGCACAGCCGCGATCGTAATGATAAGGATAAGCACAGCCATGATACCGACAAAAAAGATGATAAAATCCCTGATCTGCGTATTCAGATCATCGGTAACTTCTTCCATATTCTGTGTCTGATAATAAATATAATACTGGATATCATCCTGAATCAGTTCTGTCAGGACATAGATATTATTGTCCAGCCGTTCGATATTGTCGTCGTACTGGCCGTCGGAGGATGTAGACGCGACTATATCGTCTATTCTGTTCTCAAGCGTATCCAGGTTGTTGAGCAGGCTCTGAAGCCACACTCTGCTCTCTCCCTCTGCAGTCACATCCATAAGATTTGTGAACTCACCGCGCAGCTCTTCAATAAGGTCATAGGGATTTTCAAGCGTATCTTCCTCCGAGATATTATCAAATGTCACATAACCGACTACCAGCTTATACACGCTTTCGTCCATCTCTTCTTTGAAGTTGAGATTATAGTTATTCGCCACTGTAATATCGCTGACAATCCGTTCATAAACCCGGCTGTAATTACTCATAGACGCAAGCAGATAGAAAATGGCAAAGAGAAAAGGCAGTACGACTATGGCTGCCAGCATGAGGATCTTTGTCCTGACTGAGAACCGTATCCTGCCTTTCTTTTTCCTGTCATTAAGTACTTTATTCCGATCCATATATTTTTCCTCTGTTGGTACAAACGTTCTTTTCTATTCTCTGCTATTTTCTATACTGTGTCAATAGCTGTTTCCTGCGCGCTTACTCCAGCTCGTATATTCCCTTTTCGATCAGCCGCTCTGTCCTTGTATCTATAGAGGATGTAGCCTCGTCAAGGATCAGTACCGGCGGCTGTGCAACATCGTATTATATCCGTCGGGAAGCCTCCTGATAAAGGAGTCTGCGTTGGCAAGCTCTGCCGCTCTTATCACTTCCTCATCCGTGGCGTCCAGTTTCCCGTACCTGATATTATCGGCAATAGTCCCCGTAAACAAGTGCGTATCCTGAATAACCATCCCCAGGGATCTCCTCAGATCATCAAAGGATCCGAAAAGCGATGTCTGGTGTTTCATCACTTTCCGGATCCTCTGTTTATTAAGGGATTTAACGTTTTTTCTTCTTTTTCTTATGTTTTTTCCCGGTTCTGCTGCTCTGTGTCTCAGCCGCATTCTTGTCAGCTGCTGCTTTTATCTCATCATTTTTAACAGAAGCTGCGGCCTGTGTGGCAGCAATAACCGTCTTATCCGTGCGTATCTTCATGACATACCACAGGGCGCCTGTGATACATACAGATGTATAAGCTCCGCAGGCAATACCTACCATCAGCGGAGCTGCGAACTCTTTGATGGAACTTACGCCCAGTACGTAGAGTACGACAACCATAATAAATGTAGTCAGGTTCGTATAGATACTTCTGGTCAGTGTCTGTGTGATACATCTGTTGACCAGCTCTTTCAGATCCTCTTTCTTATTCAGCTTAAGCTCCTCACGGATACGGTCGAAGATAACGATCGTTGCGTTGATCGAATATCCGACAATCGTCAGCATACATGCGATAAATGTATTTCCGACGGACACTCTGGCGATCACATAGAAAGCCAGTACTACGAGCACGTCGTGCACCAGGGCGATGACCGCGCTGGTCGCGAACCGGATATCCTTAAATCTGAACCAGATGTAGATCAGCATACAGATTGTTGCTATGATCACTGCGACAATCGCGTCCGTACGCATCTCGGAACTTACGGTACCGCTGATATTCCGGACCTCGATGTCCTTCTCGACCACCCCGTAGTTATCCGACATATACTTCGCAAACGCTTCTCTTTCCGACAGATCCTGAGTCTGTGTCTTGAATACTACCTGTGTAGTATCCTGAACAGTCTGTACCTGAATATTCGGGTCTCCGGTAATCTCTTCCAGATCCGGAATCATCTCGCTGTCAATCTCATCCAGCGTGTATTGCTGATCAAATGTTACCGTAGTAGATGTACCGCCCACGAAATCAAGGCTGTAGTTCATAGCGCCGATTCCGCGCGCGTGATTGATTCCCATCCCCACGAATCCGCTCAGGCACATAATAATAGAAATGATAAAGAATACTCTGCGTTTTCCGAGGAAATCGATCGGTTTACGCTTCTTAAGTTTCTTCGCGTAAAGCTTCTCATTTCTGATGCCTATTGCATAGAAAGAATTGATGATCAGCCGCGTGATGACCAGTGCGGTGAACATGGATACCACGATACCCAGAGCCAGTGTCTGCGCAAATCCTCTTACTGTTCCGCTTCCTCTGAACCACAGCACTGCTGCCGCGATCAGGGTTGTAACGTTTCCGTCAATAATTGCGGACATAGCTTTATGGAATCCGGCTTTCAACGCACTGTGTACGGAAGCCCCCGCTGTCAGTTCTTCTTTCACACGGGCAAAGATGATAACATTCGCATCGACCGCCATACCGATACCGAGGATAATACCCGCGATACCCGGAAGGGTCAGTGTTATATCAAAGGCATTCAAAAGCACAAGGATCAGACCTGTGTAGATCAGAAGCGCAAGGCTTGATGCAAATCCCGGCAGCAGATATACAAAGCACATAAAGAGACATACGATCACAAGACCGATGGCTCCTGCCAGAAGGCTGGTGCTGACCGCCTCCTGTCCGAGCTGCGCGCCAACCACTTCAGAACTGATTTCCTTCAGCTCTACATTCAGACCGCCGATGCGGATCGTGGAGGCAATGCTGTCAGCCTCTTCATATGACATATTACCGCTGATCTGCGCCCGGCCGTTCTCGATAACATTATTGACGCTTGGAACACTGATCAGATCACCGTCATAGTAGATAGCGATGGAATCATGATTGTTGTTATATGCCTCCTCTGTGGCCTCGGCAAACGCTTTCGTACCTTCGTCTGTCAGAGTCAGGTCAACGCCGTATTCCGTAGCGCTTGTGGTGTTATCTGAGAGGGCTCCCGCCGTAGCGCTCTCAACCTCTGTACCGGTCAGGACGATAGAACCGTCTTCCTGAAGTTCTTCGATGGACTTCGTCAGTACATAACCTGTTCCATCTGCATTTAAAGTGTAGTTCTCATTGCCGTCGCTGTCCAGATGTCTGATAAAATACAGCGATCCCGGCTGTCCCAGTTCTTCCAGTATTTCATTGGCGTCCTGTACTCCCGGGATCTCGATTCCGACCCGGTTGTCGCCCACCTGATAAGCCTGTGCCTCGGTGCTGTACTCTTCCACACGTCTCTGAAGCTTATAAACCGTATCTTTCATATCCTCATCGGACGGCGTATCTCCGACAGCCTCATAAGTGATACTCACACCGCCTTCAAGGTCAAGTCCGAGATTGATATTACGGGCCGCTCCCATACCCTTGGAGTTCAGTCCGTGGATCGAGGTCACTCCGAGGAATACCATGACAGCCGCTATCAGAATCAGGCTTAATATGCCTCTGCTTTTTTTCATGATTTTCCATTCCTTTCTTCTGCGCTTTTATGTTTTATCCTCACATGACGCCGCTCTTCTCACGCCTGATCGGCAAGAGCCGCTTTTATCATGATCGCGCACTCTACACGCTTGCGTTCCATCTCGCAGCTCACTTCATATGTATCGTTGATGGTGTGATGGAACTTATATGAATTCGCCATACAGCCGCCGCTGCAGTAAAATCTGGCGAAACACTTTTTACAGCTTTCTTTTGAGTAGACACTGCATCCCCGGAACTCATCCGCGATTTCGGGCTTTGTAATTCCGTCGTCTACATTTCCCATCAGGAACTCTTCCTGTCCCACGAACTGATGACACGGATACAGATCTCCCCACGGTGTCACGGCAAGATACTCTGTACCTGATCCGCATCCTGACAAGCGCTTGGACACACAGGGACCGCCCTCAAGATCAATCATAAAGTGGAAGAATGTAAAGCCTCTTCCTTCTCTCTCCCGGTCCACCATGATCTTGGCCAGCTTGTCATACTCCTCAAAGATCACCGGCAGATCCTCTTTACGGATCACATACGGATCTGTATCCTCTCCTACTACCGGCTCGATGGATATCTGTTCAAAGCCAAGCTCCGCAAAATGCAGCACATCATTGGAAAAATCCAGATTATTCCGCGTAAATGTGCCTCGTATATAGTATTTCTGCTGATGCCTGCTCTCCGCAAGTTTCTGGAACTTGGGAACGATCAGGTCATAGCTTCCTTTTCCGTTCCTGAACGGGCGCATCTTATCATTGACTTCTTTTCTCCCGTCAAGACTTAAGACCACGTTGTCCATCTCCCGGTTGACAAACTCCTGCACCTCGTCATTTAAAAGCACGCCGTTTGTCGTAAGAGTGAAACGAAAGTGTTTGTCATGGATCTTCTCCTGCTCTCTTCCATATGCTACCAGGTCTTTCACAACCTGCCAGTTCATCAGCGGTTCCCCGCCAAAGAAGTCCACTTCCAGATTTCTTCTCTTTCCGGAATTCGCGATCAGGAAGTCCAGAGCCTTCTTTCCCACTTCATAGGACATAAGCGCACGTCTCCCATGGTACTCTCCCTCTTCTGCAAAACAGTATTTACATGCAAGGTTGCAGTCATGGGCAATATGAAGACAGAGTGCTTTTACTACTGTCTTCCGCTGCTTTACTTCATCGATAAAATCTTCATATACATCCCGGGTAAACAGGCGTCCTTCCTCCGTCAGCGCAGTGACCGCTTCAAGGATATCCTTAATGTCCTCCTCTTCATAACGGCCGCCCAGTTCTGATTTCAGATACTCCAAAGTTTCCGGTTCTCTCAATGTTTCCGGCGTATGGAACTCATTCTGCTTCTCAAGGACGCCTATCACATCATATGCCTCCTGATCCACTACATGGACCGCGCCGCTGTTCACATCGAGGACAATATTATATCCGTTATTCTGATACAGATGTATCACAAGGGTACCTCTCTTTCATTTTTCTCTGAAACATACACCGCCACCGCCCGTTGCCGGGCCCGGCGGACATGCATAAGGCAGCGGCTTATTAAACCGCTGCCTTCCCCCATTGTTCTTTTGTTGCTGCGAATATGATTATTTTCTGTTCTCGCAGGTCTGGTTTCCTACAGTACAGGATGTCTTGCACGCTGACTGACATGATGTCTGGCACTCACCGCATCCGCCTTTTTTTACTGTATTGTTTAATGTCTGTGTATTTAATGTCTTAATGTGTTTCATGTGATGTCCTCCTCTATTTCTTCAACTTATACTCGTAACATTATATCACAGGACAAGAGGATTTTAAAGTACTTTTTTATGATATCATGCCTCCCAGCATCCCCCCTCCTGCACAAAGCAGAAAGGTTGTAGCTAAATTCATCAGATCAGACTGTAGCGAATGATAAATTCCCAATGAGATCAGCAGCAGAAGCACAAAATAAACCACTCCTAAAAGCAGCCCCCATAAGAATTTTCTCACCCCAACCAGTTTCCCGATCACAAATCCTCCGGAAAAGGTAGAGATCACATAAGTCAGGATAATACCTGCATTAACATTTTCCTCGCTCAGCCCTGCTTTATAGAGTAATAAGGTTAAAGCAAGAAGCAATATCCCAGTCACTACATAGGCACATAAAAGTGCTTTGAGCACATCAACCGCTCTCTGTTCGATTCCCTGTCTTCCGCCTGTCTTTTTTTCCATCCTTTTCCTCCCGAAACATACTTGTCAGTCTTTGTCCTACTGATAAAATAATATGCCCGCAGACAAAAGATTATGACAAAATTATATATGGTATAGAAGGAAATTACGCACGTTTTCTCTCCTATGACATCTGCCGCCCCAGGAAATCCGCAGCGCTGGAAGCCACTCTCTGTTCTACTTCGCCGAATTTCTTCTTCTGGTCTTTATTTAAAAGCACTACCGAGCCGATCACATCTCCTTCGCTTATGATAGGGCATATTGCCTCATCGCGAAATTCTTTCATGTCCGGCACTACTTTGATGTACGACGAATCTTGGCTTCCCGCAAGGAGCTGTCCCCTGTCTTTTAATAATCGATCCAGTTCCCTGCCGATGAACTGATCCTGCAGTTCTTTTTTCCCACTGCCTGAAGCAGCCACAACCTGATCTGTGTCTGTGATGCACACTGTGCAGCCGAGCGTCTGGGAAAGGCTTTCTGCATAGATCTTTGCCAGAGTACCAAGCTCACCGATTGGAGAATATTTCTTTAATATGATTTCCCCTTCCCGGTCCGTAAAAATTTCCAGCGGGTCTCCTTCCCGTATGCGGAGCGTCCTTCTGATCTCTTTCGGGATGACGACACGCCCCAGATCGTCGATCCTCCTCACTATTCCCGTTGCTTTCATATAAAAATTCCTCCGTTTTACAGATATCTACATAAAATGCTTATTACTGTCAGTAATTGTAGTATCTGTAAAACGGAAGAATTTATTCAAATTTTAAATCTCATCACGTCTGCGGCGTCTATACATTACGGTCATACCTGCCACTGCCATTGCCGCAATCATCATTGCCAGTCTAGGAGTGGCCGACGTATTATCTTCGGTCTGAACTCCTGTTGATGTGGCATTGTAGCTGTTAGTAATGACATAACCCTTTGAAGCGTCTCCTGTATAAGTTACATTGTACCCAGTTCCATTAAAATCAACACTTCCTTTGCTCTCACCAACTTCTTTCACCGTATATTCCACCTTATTGCCATCTACTTTTACATCCAGATCTGACCAAGTATACCGCCAGTTTCCAGAGTTATTCAGTTCAATCGGATCACCCATCGCCTTTCCATCAGCGTAAAGCTGTACTTGCACGCTGTCCGGCCGTTTTCCGCCACGGTTGTCGGAATCATTCCAGCTCTTCACAACGCTGACGCTGGTCTTCCCAGGCTGATAGGTGTTAGTCGCGTTATAACCATCTATCTCGGTCGTGTAATTCTCTACTGCATCCTCACTGATGGTGTAAACAATCTCCTTGCCAACTGCACCTTCTTTGTACTTCGGCAGGTTCGTAAAGCTCCAGTTCCAGTTCCCGTCTTCATCCGGGCTCACTGGTTTTCGGTCACCTGGTTTCCATCTGCATACAGCCGGATTATGATAGATTCAGGCCTTGCTCCTTCATTGCCTTCATCATTCCATGTCTTGCTTCCCGTAATGCTTACTGTCTCCGGCATATGGGTGTTGGTGATTATATAGCCACCTTCTGCCTGCCCGGTAATCTTAGGTGTATAGCCTTCGGAAAACGATGTCCTCCACGCTTTTGTAGAACATGATCTAGTATCTCTTGGCTTCCGTTGCGATCCACATCTCGCCGGAATAGGATTTCAGGAACTCTCCCGTATACCACTCGCAGGCCTTTGCCATAATCTTCACGCGTTCATCGGGATCAGCTGTGTCTCTGCCTTTTCTGTACAGTTTCTCGAAGATCTCTGCATCTTCCTCCACCATGTCCCGGCTGACTCCCCGGTTCCGGTTATGGATCAGAAGCTGCATCAGAGTTATAAACTGGGATTCACCGCTTTTCTGCCCAGACAGAGATACGCCGTTATACAGCATGGAAAAGTTTCCAAACATTTTGACTGACAATATATCTTTTTTCTCTAGTGCCACTGTGCCCCACCCCTTCTTTGGAACCTTGTCTGAGTAATATGAATGGTACTGATGTCGGAATACAACTTTTACCTGCGAAGACAAAATCCCCGCAGGTAAATCCCCTCTCATTCTCTTTTGTATTTTCTTGTTTATTCTTTCACACTGCCCACTGCAACACCCTGCACGATCTGTCTGGACAATACCAGATACACGATGATCACCGGGAAGATGGAGAATGCGATTGCCATATACACCTGCCCCATATCAAACTTCAGCCAGTCTGCGGCACGCAGCTGCGCGATCAGGATAGGCAGTGTCTTTTTATTGTCATCATGCAGGATCAATGCCGGCGTGAAGTAATTGTTCCAGCTGCTCACAAATGTGAAAATTGCCTGTACCGCGATCGCTGGTTTCATAAGCGGAAGCACGATGTGGTTAAATGTCCGGAACTCGCCCGATCCGTCAATCCTTGCCGCCTCGATCAGAGCAAGCGGAAGGGTGCTTTCCATATATTGCTTCATATAGAAGAATGTAACCGGTGCCGCGATCGTCGTGCATATCAATGGTATAAATGAATCTTCAAGGCCCATACGGGATACAAGCTGTACGAATCCAAGCGCCGTCACCTGTGTCGGGATCATCATGATCATCAAGATAAACGGATAGATATATTTCTTCAGTTTGAAATCATATGCATGGATGGCATACGCTGTCATGGTTGAAAAATACACGCTCAGCACTGCGCTCGAACCGGCGATGATCAAACTGTTCAACATGCCCCGTACAATGGGTAGCGTACCATGGAGAAGGTTTTTCCAGTTGTCTAGCGCATGTGTGCTCGGCAGGAGTGTAAATCCGGCCTGCAGTTCTCCATTTGACCTTGTGGCATTGATAAACAATATGTAGAACCAGAACAGGCAGAAGAAACTTATGATAATAAGGATAATATATGCCAGAATTCTTCGCGCCTTGATTCCCAAGCCTTTCTTTAAACCGTCATTGTTTTTTCCGCTCATAATCCTACCCCTTTCTCTTATCGTTTCCTGTCACCTTGAATACGATAAGGCTCAGAATACCCGTCATGATGAACAATACAACCGAAAGAGCGCCGGCCATGCCGTAATTCTTACTGAACAGATGCTTGTTGAGGAACATGATCAGCGTCATGGTAGAACGCATCGGATCTCCGGTTCCGTTGGTCAGGATCTGTGGAACATCAAACAGCTGTAATCCGCCGATCAGGGAAGTAATGATCACGTATACGAGGATAGGTCTCAGAAGCGGGAGCGTGATCTTATAAAATACCTGAGTAGAGGTTGCCCCGTCCACTTCTGCCGCCTCGAAGAGATTCGTATCGATTCCCATCATGCCGGCCATCAGAAGGATCGTCGTATTTCCAAACCACATCAGACAGTTCATAAGAGCGATCAGTCCCCTTGCGCTTCCTGTATTGGAGAGGAACTTATACGGCGTGTCGATAAATCCGATTTGCATAAGCAGTGAGTTGATCGGTCCTCCGTCCGAAAACAATGTAAAGAACAACATAGCGAAAGCTGACGCCATGATCAGGTTCGGCAGGTAGATCACCGTCTTGAAAAATCTGGAACCTCTCAGCTTGAGCCTTGTATCTGAGAACCACGCCCCCAGCAGCAGTGATAAGATGATCTGAGGAATAAAGCACATGATCCACAATACCATTGTATTCTTCGCATATTTCCAGATATCTCCCCCCTCAAAGAGCTGCACATAGTTGTCGAGTCCTACAAACGTCGGACCGATCTGAGTCAGTCCGGACATATAGTTTTCAAAAAAACTGTTATAGATTGTACTTACCAGCGGTATGAGCTGGAATATTACATATGCCAGCGTAAATGGGATAAGGAAAATATATCCCCACTTATTATAGCCGGACACTCTGCTTCTTTTTTTCTTCATCTGATCCGTCCTCCGTTTCAGAAAATGATGGCTGCGTCCGCCTGCCTTGCGGCATGGCAGGCGCAGCCTAAAATACCTGCTGTCGCACTATACTTTATGTGCGAATATTGTTCATGGACTTCTTCTGTCCGATTTACGGGTGATTATATCCCCCTCACTTTATAAGTGATATTAATAAGTAAGTTCCGGATACTTCTCTACCACTGCTTTGTAGAACAGATCAAGTGCCTCGTCCTTTGTTGCACTGCCTTCAAAGTAGTTCTTCATCGCGTTCTGGAATTCTTCGTTACATCCCTGATCATATGCGGAAAGGTTGCTCAGATCAAGATTCTCAACGCCTGCGATGTACATCGGAAGCGGGTTCTGGCCGCCCAGAATCTTGCTTGAATAATCGGGATCCTCAGCCATCTCATTCATGACATCCTGATTGTTTACGAAGTCGTCATCGTCTACTACGATCTCTTTCATTACTGTATCGTCTGTTGTCATTGTCAGCATGATGTCTTTGATCAGATCAGCATTGTCTGTTCCTTCTGCCGCGCAGATCCATGTGCCGCCCCAGAAGAAGCCCTGCGGTCCTTCAGTAGCGCCCCAGCCGCCTTCGTATCCGATACTGCCTTCTGTGTCAGCTGCCATAGAGAAGTTTACAAGCCATGCAGGTCCGAAGTAGCAGAATACTTTTCCGTCCGGATAGAAACCTTTGCTCCAGTCATCGCTCCAGAGTTCATATGTATTTGTCTCGCCTGCGTCTACCAGCTCTTTCGAATCGTCTACCCAATTCATGATGTTGTCGTCAATATTGATCTTGCCGTCTACTACCCACGGAGAAGATACATTATTGGAATATACGCGGTAGGAGTCATTTACTGTGGACATAATACTGTAGCCTGCGTCTTTCAGTGTAGCTGCCGTATCGTTAAATGTATCCCAGTCTTTTACATATTTCTGTACTTCAGACGGATCGTCTGTTCCGAATACCTCTTTTGCCGCCGCTCTGTTATAGAAAAGAACTCCCGGGCAGCCCTGCCATGACAGGCCTTTCAGAACACCGTCGGAATCCGTAACAACATCCTTTGTATACTGATACTGTTTTGACAGATCGTCATCGGTAATTCCCAGATCTTTAATAGGCATTGTATAATCACTGTCTACATATTTTAATGCGTAATCAGCCTCAACAAGGAACATATCGATCTTGTCATCAGCAGCCGCGTCAGCCTGTTTCAGAAGTGTTGCATCCAGATTGTTCTGATATGCATTATCATCACTTGGAGTGATATTCCATTTTACGGTGATATCACCGATCTTTCCGGTCGTAGCATCTACTTCTTCATAGTCTGCATAGTGGTCTGTGATCCTTGTCTTGAATTCTTCGTTCCAGCAATAGATATTAAATACCTTGCCCTGCTCGTCTGCGCTTGCTTCTTTACCGTTCGTTCCTGCTCCGCTGCTGTCATTGCCGCCTGTACTTCCGCATCCTGCGATCATGGATGTAACCATTGCCGTACATAATAAAGCGCTTACCAGTTTCTTTTTCATAGATGGACCTCCTTTAAAATTGGTTATTTGTTTCCGGGGTTATCTTCCCGACAGACTGTCCTGTCAACAATTCCCCCTCTATAACAACTCTTTCCACAAGAGCCGTCTTCGGTGTTTCAATAGACTGGATCAGCCTGCGTCCGGCTTCCCGTCCGATCCGCTCCGTATTCTGTCTGATCGTTGTCAGTTTCGGATGGAGCAGCTGTGACATCCTGATCCCGTCATACCCGGCGATGGATATATCACCCGGTATTGTCATTCCTCTCTCCGTGATCACATTTCTTCCGCCGATCAGCGCCATATCATCGGGATAGATGATGCAGGTGGGCGGATTCTTCAGATCAAGGAGGGATTTTGTTGCTTCTGCAGATTCCTTTGTCTCCATGTACCGGGCTTCTATTACGTATTCTCCCGGAATGTCAAGTTTCAGTTCTTCTGCTGTTCTGTAAAATGCTGCCAGACGGTCTTTTGTAACATAAGAGCCGGTCTGCCCGCATATGTAAGCAATTCTTCGGTGTCCCTGACTGTAAATGTATTTCATCAGGTCTTCCATCCCTTTAATGTTATTTGATAAAACAGCTGTACAGTTCTGATGTATATAGTCTACTGTCACTGTGGGTATATCGCTTCTCAACAATTCCTGAACCTGAGGCGATTCATAATCATCGCAGCAGATAACCGCAATACCGTCAAAATTTCGATATCTCGCATGGTCCAGATAGGTCATCTCTCTGTTCTCAAATGATGTGTTAATAAAAGTAAGGTCGTAATGCTGCTGTTCTATCTGAAGCTTTAACCCGTTAAGTACTCCTGAAAAATACTCATGTGTCAGACCGCTTCCGGCCTGTTCTTCAAAAAGAACTCCTATATTATAAGAATGTTTCGTCTTCAATGCTCTGGCAGCGACATTAGGAACATATCCCAGCTCCTTTGCCGTCTGTCTGATACGATTCTTGGTATCTTCACCGATATCTCCGCGGTCGCTCAATGCTTTGCTGACTGTAGCAACAGATACTTTGCACCGTTCCGCTATCATCTTCATCGATACCATGCTGCTTTCCCCTTTCTATGCGCATATCCTGATTAAGTAATCTTTCCTTTTTACTTAATCGTTTTCGTGCTTTAACTATAATCCTATCTTCGTATTTTCGCAATACTTTTTTTGCAATTTTGTTAATTTATCCAAACTTTTTATTATTTTATTGTGCAATTAACATATCATTACTGTTTTTGTATAAAATTTTAATTGTGAATTTTGTACTTTAACTTACTCGTTTTCAAATTATTATTGATTTTTCAGTTTCTTTCATATATACTTTTCCTTGAAAATACGTTACTTAAACGTATTCGTAAACCCATTTGTCCCATATGTTTTAGGAAACGGAGGTTCCGGTATGAAATACGGATATTTTGATGACGAAAGGAAAGAATATGTGATCACTGTTCCTCAGACGCCCCTTCCCTGGATCAATTACCTGGGTTCAGAGAACTTTTTCTCTCTTATCTCAAACACCTGCGGAGGCTACAGCTTCTATAAAGACGCCAAGCTTCTGCGGCTGACGCGATATCGGTACAATAACGTGCCGCTGGACAGCAACGGACATTATTACTATATAAAAGACGGGGATACCATCTGGAATCCGGGATGGATGCCTTCAAAGACATGTCTGGACTCTTACAAGTGCCGTCACGGTCTGGGCTATTCCGTCTTTGAGGGAAAAAAGAATTCTGTTGCAGCAGAACTGACAGCTTTTGTTCCGGTAGGAGAGAACTGCGAGGTCAATAAGCTGACGCTTACAAATGAAAGTACAGATACAAAAGAGCTCTCTGTTTTTTCATATGTGGAATTCTGTCTTTGGAACGCGATGGACGACATGACCAACTTCCAGCGTAATTATTCAACCGGTGAAGTGGAAGTGCACGGATCAGCCATCTTTCACAAGACCGAATACAGGGAACGCAGGAATCATTATGCGGTCTATGCGGTAAACACCCCTATCAACGGATATGATACGGACCGGGATGCATTTCTCGGCGCTTACGGGGAAAATTCCGCTCCGGAATGCGTAGTAAAAGGCGAGTCGAAAAACTCGATCGCCAGCGGATGGGCGCCGGTCGGATCCCACCATATCAAAATAGCCCTTGCTCCCGGCGAATCCAGAACTTATATATTCCTTCTGGGTTATATAGAAAATCCTGTGGAAGAAAAATGGGACGGACGCCCGGAAGAAGGCCGGATCAACCGGAAACGCGCAGACGAGTTGATGGCAAGATTTGACTCTGAAGAAAAGGCCGATCTGGCACTGGAAAAGCTCAAAGACTACTGGACGAATCTTCTGAGCCGCTTTACCGTATCCTCCGACGAAGAGAAACTGGACCGGATGGTCAATGTATGGCATCAGTATCAGTGTATGGTCACTTTCAACATGAGCCGTTCCGCCTCCTACTTTGAATCCGGGATCGGGCGCGGCATGGGATTCCGGGATTCCTGTCAGGATCTGCTTGGATTTGTCCATCTTGTTCCTGACAGGGCAAGGCAGAGACTGATCGATATCGCCTCCACACAGTTTGAGGATGGCAGCGCATACCACCAGTACCAGCCGCTCACAAAGAAAGGCAACTCGGATATCGGAAGCGGCTTCAACGATGATCCGTTATGGCTTATCGCCGGAACAGCTGCGTACATCAAAGAGACCGGCGATTATACGATCCTGGATGAGACGACTCCGTTTGACAGCGATACTTCCAACACAGTATCCTTTATGGAGCACTTACGCCGCTCCTTCCACTACACGGTGGATCACCTGGGGCCTCACGGTCTGCCGCTGATCGGGCGGGCAGACTGGAACGACTGCCTGAACCTGAACTGTTTTTCCACGGAACCGGGAGAATCTTTCCAGACGTCCGGACCGTCCGAAGGGCCGAATGCGGAGTCCGTATTTATTGCCGGGATGTTTGTCCTGTACGGAAAGGACTATACCGCAATCTGCCGTCATCAGGGCATGAAAGACGAAGCTGACTTTGCCGAGAAAGCCGTAAAAGATATGGAACAGACCGTTCTGGACGCAGGATGGGACGGAGAATGGTATCTGAGAGCATACGATCATTTTAAAAACAAAGTAGGCTCCCATGAGTGCGAAGAAGGAAAGATATTTATCGAGCCTCAGGGATTCTGTTCTATGGCGGGGATCGGTCTCTCTGACGGGTACTGCTTAAAAGCTCTGGAATCTGTCGAAAAGCATCTTGATACAAAATACGGGATCGTGCTGCTCCAGCCCCCATATCTGCGCTATCACACCGAGCTGGGAGAGATATCCTCCTACCCGCCGGGATACAAGGAGAATGCCGGAATCTTCTGCCACAATAACCCATGGATCTCCATCGCCGAGACCGTCGTGGGAAGAGGAAACCGTGCGTGGAGCGTCTACACCCGCACTTGTCCGGCTTATATTGAAGATATCAGCGACATCCACCGTACAGAACCGTATGTATATTCACAGATGATCGCCGGTAAAGACGCGCCTAATTTTGGCGAGGCGAAGAACAGCTGGCTGACCGGGACCGCGG
>OLIH01000323.1_pt1 | contig 35759 bp, 35 predicted proteins | sample 1609721 | NCBI WGS metagenome assembly OLIH01 (sample SAMEA4350157, study PRJEB24818) | metagenome | biome: human; feature: gut; material: faeces | place: Denmark | collected 2013-09
CATCGGCGCCATTTCCTGATGCGGTCCGGCAGTTGCCGGTAATAATGAATTCCGGGAATTCTCGAAAGCTTCCCTGCGCAGGATCCTCTGCCAGTAGAAGAACTGCTTCACTGAAATCCCATTTGCTTTGCACCAGGCAGTTTTAGACATTCCGCTGTTTATGCATTCATTCATGATTTTGGCCCAGTGCTCCGCACGGACCTGATGTGTGATCTTATCCATAGGGACAACTCCTTTAAAAAACTTGTAGTTTTCTGGAGCTATTATCTCATGGATAGATAAAACTAGCACGGTACTAGTGATTTACCGTGTACGGAGCGACTGAGTACATGCTCTCGGGGGAGTACGGTAACAAGTTTCAATCCACGCTCCCACGAAGGGAGCGACATTACCCTGGGAGAGCTGGTAGAGAAATACCGGGAAGTTTCAATCCACGCTCCCACGAAGGGAGCGACGGAATGACAATGATGTGATCACAAAAGAAAAGATGTTTCAATCCACGCTCCCACGAAGGGAGCGACCGTTGACACGGGTGTTGCGGTTACAACAATCGAGTTTCAATCCACGCTCCCACGAAGGGAGCGACGATCAAGCGGGAAGTTTCGACCGGGATTCCGGGAGTTTCAATCCACGCTCCCACGAAGGGAGCGACGTAGAGGAAATTCTGCCTAACGACACCGTCGACATGTTTCAATCCACGCTCCCACGAAGGGAGCGACTATTGTCTCTAATGCTGTTGTAGAGGATACGAGAGTTTCAATCCACGCTCCCACGAAGGGAGCGACGCCGAAAGAACAACTCGAATTTAAAAGGAGATGATGTTTCAATCCACGCTCCCACGAAGGGAGCGACTACATCATGATCCGGTTACATGGAGGCAGAAATGTTTCAATCCACGCTCCCACGAAGGGAGCGACCTTTGTCATAATTCCTCCTGTGTTCCGCGACCCAGTTTCAATCCACGCTCCCACGAAGGGAGCGACGTTAAAAAAATCATATAAAGGAGATAAAGATAAAGTTTCAATCCACGCTCCCACGAAGGGAGCGACGGTACAGACCACACTGCCCGACGACGTGCTTGAGGTTTCAATCCACGCTCCCACGAAGGGAGCGACGGTATTAATTTTTCTTATTACAAAGTTTACTAATGTTTCAATCCACGCTCCCACGAAGGGAGCGACAATGGATAAATGTATCACGCCGGGAAGATCCACATGTTTCAATCCACGCTCCCACGAAGGGAGCGACGAGACACGGCCAGCATCATCCAAAAGGCCTGGGAGTTTCAATCCACGCTCCCACGAAGGGAGCGACACTGCTCCGGCTTTCCCATCATAATAACACTGCTGTTTCAATCCACGCTCCCACGAAGGGAGCGACGAATTATACGATTGGTATAACCGGTCAGCTAGGGTTTCAATCCACGCTCCCACGAAGGGAGCGACGCATCTCCTGGAGCTGGCTTTTCTCAAAGTCCCTGTTTCAATCCACGCTCCCACGAAGGGAGCGACTTAAAGTGGACTGCCAATTGTATGATGAAATTGTTGTTTCAATCCACGCTCCCACGAAGGGAGCGACTTTGTGGAAATACATCTCCGTCCGCCGTCTGGTGAGTTTCAATCCACGCTCCCACGAAGGGAGCGACAAGAACATCTATCGTTCATTGACTTCTGCTCAGAAGTTTCAATCCACGCTCCCACGAAGGGAGCGACATCGGCGGTTTCAGTAACGACGAAACCGCACTAATGTTTCAATCCACGCTCCCACGAAGGGAGCGACGGACACTCTGCTGAAAGAGCAGGGATACAAAGATGTAGTTTCAATCCACGCTCCCACGAAGGGAGCGACGAAGTCCTGTACGGAAAGAATATCCCGGAAAATGGTTTCAATCCACGCTCCCACGAAGGGAGCGACAATCCAGAGGATGCGCAGAGAGGCACAGGAAAAAGTTTCAATCCACGCTCCCACGAAGGGAGCGACGATAGCGGACAGCTCGCTGACGGCCCATACCTAGGTTTCAATCCACGCTCCCACGAAGGGAGCGACTACGAGTATCTCTTCATCGTAGTTAATATCCCGGTTTCAATCCACGCTCCCACGAAGGGAGCGACCTTTCCACCCTTCCCACAGCAAGCGGTTCGGACAATAGTTTCAATCCACGCTCCCACGAAGGGAGCGACTATACTCACATTAAAGGTGGTGAATAAAAGAATGTTTCAATCCACGCTCCCACGAAGGGAGCGACCTCAGACAAACAATTGCGCGGCAGCAGATAGCTGTTTCAATCCACGCTCCCACGAAGGGAGCGACCCTCAGACAAACAATTGCGCGGCAGCAGATAGCTGTTTCAATCCACGCTCCCACGAAGGGAGCGACGCTTCTTAAACAGCTTCACAATCTCAAACCTGAGGTTTCAATCCACGCTCCCACGAAGGGAGCGACACAAGCACGATGGAGCAGCTCAAAAACCAGAAAGTTTCAATCCACGCTCCCACGAAGGGAGCGACGATGATATCAACCTCATGGACGGACTTAGATATCTTGTTTCAATCCACGCTCCCACGAAGGGAGCGACGTTAATCAACTAAAACGGGACAATATAATCCGTCAGTTTCAATCCACGCTCCCACGAAGGGAGCGACCATAGCTGAGGTGGTTCAGACATCCGGTACAGCTGTTTCAATCCACGCTCCCACGAAGGGAGCGACGGTTTACGAGGTCACAAGAGACCGCTATACCGGTGTTTCAATCCACGCTCCCACGAAGGGAGCGACGGCGCGTGTATGACGCAGTAAGTTCTTCAGGCATGTTTCAATCCACGCTCCCACGAAGGGAGCGACAAGGCAATATCGCCGGGCGTTCACTTACAAACATCGTTTCAATCCACGCTCCCACGAAGGGAGCGACACAGAGCCGACAATGTCGGCAGACTGGCTCAAAGTTTCAATCCACGCTCCCACGAAGGGAGCGACCGCAATTTCAGCCAAAAATTCCTTCCAATTTTCAGCTGTAATCAACAAATTATTGTTTTCTATAACTAATTTTCCTCTTTTCCATCCCTTCTTTTTTACATTTTTACTTCATTTGTGCATATTTTATAGTGCGAATCTCCCGACCTTTTCATGTCCGCCTCCCATTCGCACTCTCATATTATCACAAAATCAATGTGTCATCCACTGCAATTCCTCTATCGACACCCATATGCTCCACTTTGGTCTGATACTTATTCCCCAAATAATAGAATCTCAGACTGTCAACACTTTCATCGATAATATCTGCCAAAATTGCCTTCAAAGTAACACACTGGGCATTATCCAAAATACATTCAAATACAGAATTTTGAACTCTTCGCCCATAATTTGTGCATTGTTTTGCAACTTTCCGCAGCCGCTTTCTTCCCGCAGCAGTCTCAGTATTCACATCATATGTGATCAATACAAGCATTCTCCCACCTCACTTCCACAGGAATACCGGATATCCGTCCAGATCACCTCTTAAATATCGGGCAAGAAGCATTGCCTGTACATATGGCACCATTCCCCATTCCACTTTTTCTTTCAGATAAGGGTGCGTAATAGTTTCTTTCTTCTTATTCTGCCATTCCGTCAAAACCTTTTTCCGCAGCTCATCATCCATAAGCACTGCGCCATTTTCTTTCACAGAGAAATTCTTCCCGCTGATAATCTTTTTATTGATCAATGTCAGAACAAAGCGATCTGCAAGAATTGCCCTAAGTTCCTCTATCATATCCAAAGACAGAGAAGCTCGGCCAGGGCGATCCGTATGAAGATATCCCACATAGGGGTCCAAACCCACGCTTTCCAACGCCGAAGTGATGCTGTTTGTCAGCAGCGTGTATACAAAAGACAGCAGTGCATTCACATTATCAAGAGGCGGACGCTTATTTCGCCCTCTGAATACAAAATCCTTTTTCTGCTGAAGGATCAATTCATCAAACACTCCGAAATAAATACTGGCCGCCTCGCCTTCATATCCTCTAAGCTGCTCTTTCGATTCCGCATTCCGGATCCTTTCCAAAGCATTCTGCAAAAAGACCGATGCCTCTTTCACCCGTTCCGTATCAATCTGCATGGAATGATCTCTTATAGCTCGTTCCAGAACCCATCTGGCATTATATACTTTCCCCAGTATACAGTTCCTTGCGATTTCCAGGCTGATCTTCTCATCATTTTTGCTTGCATACTGCTGTTCTCTTAATATTACATTCCCTTTGATTCTTCCGAAAATGCGAGCCAAAAATTTTCCCTGCGGCGTGAGGTAGCACAGAGAAATATTTCGTTCCGCACATGCTCCCATCAACGCTGGACTTGTCCCTCGATAGCCAAAAGAAACAATCCCTTCCAGATTATGCAGCGGTATCCTCCCCAATTCTTTCTGGTCTTCCAGGACAACTACATTTTCCCCGTCCAGAGACAGATAGCTGTTTTCAGAAGTAACATACAATGTATTCAGCAGTTTTCTCATTCTTCTTCCTCCTTCAGCATCTGATCAATATATGTTTTCACGGAGACTGTTTTTCCGAGTTTCGGCAGACAGATCTCTTTGAGAGAACAAGCGTTGCATGATTTGCTGTATTTTACTTTCGGCGTATACTTCCTCGCATAATACTCATGCATTTCACAAAACATATTTTTCACTTCACTGCGTAGTTCTTCCGTAATCTCTACAACTTCGCGTCTTCTTGTCTCGCCGTAAAAACAAGCTCCTTCCGGCACTTCCGCAGAAAACATTTCTTCCAGACACATCGCCTGTGCTGCCAGCTGAAGCTTATCTTCCTCCGACACCTTAGGTTTTCCCTTCTTATATTCCACCGGATAGATCGAGTAAAGCCCTCTGTGGCCATGCAGCTTTATTCCATCCTCACATTTATGAAATTCTACCAGATCACATTCTCCGCTGATTCCCAGCTCTCTGGATGAGACTGGCAGGGCTCTGACAATGATGACGTCCTTTCGCTTTTCTCTAATCGAAGGATCATGCACTTTCTTGTGCATCAGCTCTCCTGTAGCAGTATGTACATTTTCCGCCCACTGCTGTTCAATATGGATCAGAGCCCACTGTCTCCGACAGAATTTGAAATGCTGGATTCCTGAAATCATCAGATAATCATCTTCCGAATATTCCATCAAACCATCCTTTTCACTTCAACTGAGTCCGGTATCTTCTCTTCATGTATTTCAACTGTATAGTCCTGATACTTTCTCGGATATTCCACATCTTCATTTTTCTTAACTTCCACAGCGTCAAATAATTTGTATGCCGGACAGTCTCCCAGTTCTTTGCTGTGTTTGAATACGATCAGCTCCCGAACTGCCATTTTTCCTCTAGCAGCTGAGTGGTCATTTTCAAACATATTGATGATTGCTTCCCACAGCAGCTCCAGATCCTCTTCGGAAAATCCAGTCACCTTCCGCGCAAGATTCGCCGATATATATCCTTCCGCGCGGTATAATCCGTAAGGAACAATGCTCTTTCTTCCCATCTCCGTACTCTTATTTTCTGCATCTTTCTCGGTGGTGATCGCCACTCTTGTGATCGTTACTTCCTGGCTGATTACCGGGTCGATACTCCTTGCAAATCCGATCTGAACCGGACCTCTGACCTGGCCGCAGTTTAAAGAAGCCTTCACAAATGTAGTCATAACGGCTCCAAATGTACGGATATCATAGAAATTCCTGCACATATAATCTCTTAATTTAATATCCGCATCCGGATCGCTTTTCTTCAATTTCTTCAGCGCGTCTGTCACCTTTTTGTCTTCTGTCTCTTCGATCCCGAGGCTTTTGCACGCCTCTCTGTCGCTTCTGTTGAGCGGTACATCTTCCTTAATATAAATCTGAAATCCCTCTGCATCCTCTTTTACTGTCTCCACATAATTTCTGATCTTACGCTTCAGGCACACATCCGTCACAAGCCCAAGACCGCTTTCCGGATCGATTCTCGGCATGTTGCCAGCATCAGGATCCCCATTTGGATTTCCATTTTCCACGTCAAACAGCACTACAAATTCATACCTGTTTTTGATCACTTCGCTCATCTACTTTTCCTCCTTTTTTTCGTACTTTTTCTGTACCTGATGATAATATCCGAGAATGAATTTCCCCTGCTCTTCCAACGACAAACGTTTTGGATATTCATCCAATTTTCCCATAAGCTCTGTCAGCAGCTTCTCATAATATATCTTAGAGCTGCCTTTCTCACGCTCCAGCTTTTTCATATGACTGTTCTTCAGCTTCACCAGTACCGGAAAGATTGATGCGGGCGTTGCGCACGCAGAATTAAAATAACGGTCGCGGATTGTCGCCTTGATCCCCGGATTCGCATCCATCTGGATTGACTCTAATACTGAAAACAGCCTTCCAAGCACATAAGCTGTCTCCCTGCTCTCTTCATTCAGTCCCATATAGTTTTCTCCTTCCTTCCAGTTCGCATTTCGCATTAGATATGCTTTTATGATCCCGGCTCTGCCCCAGGTAATATTCCCCTGCTCTGCGCGGATCCGAATCAGGACATCTGTATAAAGGCTTGCCGGATATCTGGCGCCCGACAAGATTGCCTGAAGTACAAACGCCGCCATATTGGGGACAGGAGTTTTGTCTTTTGAGTTCTGGTTGACTGTCTCCGAAAGCATGTCCCTGACTCCCATATACTCCTTGTCCGCCCAGGAAGGCCTGACGACTGACATCCTTTCATAATGCGCAGAAAGATTCTTAAGTATATTCCCGAAAGAATCCTGATAGAAAAAACGCACGGAAAGTCTCGCCGCATTCGGGGCAAGCGACAGGATATAAAATCTCTGTTCCGGATTCAAAGTAATATCTCTGACACGAACCGGTCTGCCCATCTTCAAATTTTCAAACATTCCCCTAATCTCTTCCTGATTATCAGGTTTCGGATCAGCAGCTCCAAAAAATGCTGCCTGATATTCTTCCTCTGCGCTTTCTGCCCAGAATATAATCATCGAATCCCCAAGCTGAAATGTATATTCTCTCTGATTCAACAGATAATTCAACGCCGTGGTATAAGCAAACTCTGCGAATCTTCCAACCGGTGCATTATAGCTCTGCTCTTTCCCGTAGGATTCAAAAGCCGGCGCATTGAATGAAACCAGAGCAGCACCGCTGGACTGCGCTCCCGGAACACCTTTTATCGTTTTGTGTATCCTGGATATCTGTGCTTCTTTTCCAGTCACAAGGCAGATACCTGTCTGTCCGTCTTCTGATGACGCGTTTCTCGCCTTTTCCCACGCTTCTTGTATAAACGGGTCATCCTGAGCATAATTAATTCCCATACAGAAGATCAGATTGCCTCCATCTGTGATCTCTTCCCACATTTCCCTGATTGGGTTGCATTCCGGTGCCTTCTCTGGATCCCATGTCTCAAAAAAGCTTCGAACAGCCTGCGCCATCTCACCTTCTGTTCCAGAAAGCAGCGACAAATGCTTTTCCTTCGCTGCTTCAAAGCAGTCAAGAACTCTCTGATTTGTACCACCTGCATCAATCCCCAGGATATATTTTGAGTTATCACACAAGAAATTTGCTGAAACACCCGATGAGCGGGTCACCATCTCCGGCACCTTGATCTGCTGAGGAATCCATACCTTCTTTTTTCCCCTCTCTTCTTCAGTCTTCAAAGAAAGAATCCCTAAGATTTCTCCATCTTTTGACAGGTTGACCGCATAAGAAACCTTCGCCTTACACCAGCCTTCCCGATCCACTTTTCCCTGTTCTGCAAGATTTTCATAATGGTTTACCAGCGCCTGTAAGATCATCGTATCACCTCACAGTCTCTCAGATCCAGAACGCCCCGTTTCATGACCGCACGGAAAAACATCGGCTGTATACTATTTCTGTCCAAGTAATCCATGTCAAAAAGCATAAATCCCAGATCTTTTTCTTCTACATCATCGTATGCTGTCTTGATTTCTTCCTCTTCGCACAGGCAGAAATTTGCCGGAAATTCTCTGCATCCGAAATATGGCATATGGAAGCATTCCCCTCTTCTCAAACGCCGCATGATGATGTCCTTAAATTTGCCCGGATTATCTGTCTCATTCGCCCGCTCTGTCATCTCGAAATGTGCTTCGATCACGTATTCCACATCACGCAGCAACAGAGACGCCCGCTGGACAATCTCTGCCTTCGTGCTTATGTACAGCGGTTTGTCTGCTCCGTTGTAGGCCTGAAGTACATTTCCGGCAAGTATTTTACTTTTTACTTCATTCCGGCGCACGCTTGTAAACTGGACCGGCTTGACCACATGGATCTTGTCGATCACCCACCGCATACCCGGGTGCCAGTACACAGCCTCTAGAATCCCTCTTGCCGCCGACGGGGTCATGACGTCATAGGAACATCTTTCAACTTTCATCTCCGGACGGGAAAACAGCGCGTAATTTCCCCACACTCTGACCTTGACACCTACTCCCATCGCTCGACCTCCTTCCTGTGTTTCATCTATAAGACCACTCCTTTCTTATAACATTCTGCGATATAATCTCTCGGCTGATAATAAAAATCAGTATTATAATCTGAGATTTGCGCGTCAATCCACGAATGATACACTTCCCATATCCCGTCTATTACGTTCTCATCCCCATAAGTATCTTCAATCAATCGCTCATATACTTCTCCGATATCCCAATATCCCGGGACGGTATACCGGCATTCCTTCACATTGTCGAAATCACCTTCCGTCATACAAGCCTCTTCAATAAATTCGTCTGCTGTCTTTTCAATCGGTTCACAATGAAAGACATCTGCGTACTCGTAAATTCTTTTTATCCTGGACTTCCCCAAAAAATCTGTAACTTCACACCTTGTCCGTTTTATACTGCGTCCTATAAATTCAATCAGGCTGCAGGTAAAAAAAAGTGCATTGTTATTCTTTGTCGCCATATACAACCTCACTTCCAACAAATTTCAATGTATCAAGTGCCGAAATCGTGTGAAAACTAATCTGATGCGTCGGATACTTAAACTTTGCCAGCTCCCAGAACGCCGCTCTTGAAATTTTTCCGTCCATATAATTCTGAACGTAATTATAAATTGTATCGTCTGCCATAGGGCCTTCTACTATATCGTATTTATGAGATTTTCCACTGCGGCATGCAACGATAAAATCGAGCCATTCTTCCGTCATTTCATCAAACACCTTATAGTTAAGTCTGTTATCCGGCTCATACTCATATTTATTCAAATATCCGTTTGCGCCATAGCGTGCCGCCCATCTTTTTGCCTGTTCTTTGTACCTGGTACAATAAAACCCAAAATAGAAATCTTTATTGTATTTTGCTTTTCTTATTTCCGGATATTCTACGATTTGCCTGCTGCCATGATATAGAATCATAATTTTTCCCTTTCTACAGAATAATCGATTATATTATCAACTCAATTTCCCTTATTGTTACTATACTCCTTATATATTGCAAAATCAACAAGTTTTTAATATCTGTTATCTTAATATTTTATTGAAATATATTTTTTCATTTGTTATAATGTTCTTGTGGTCGGGGCAGGTACCTGCGGATTGAAATAATAAGATTTACGATAATGTAAAGAACAGGAGCAGTGCAAAAGTTTATTTTCTTTTACACTGCCCCTGTTTTTCATTACATTAAGACTGCTACTCCCGACTCTATCCCAAGATTCAGTCCCATCTCTTCTGTATATTGTTCCTTATCAACAAGCTCAAAGAAATCTTCAATATCCTCTGAAATCGGCCGGAGCATTCCCGCTCCCTGGAGTTTTTCAATATCGCCCTCATATAACTGTACACAATACTGTCCGGCTTTGCGCATACTTGACTTTGTATATCCCTGATATTTGATCTGCTGAAGGAGCTCTTCCGCTTCTTCCTCTCTGCTGACAAAGACGGTCAATGTATTTTCCTCGATCAGTTTAAACTCCCGTGCCGCCTTGGCGAAATTATATCTTTGCTTTTTAAACTCTTCAAAAATCTTCTTTTTATCCAGGCTCTCACCACGGAAATGGTACAGAGCCTCAAAATATTTTTCAATCCCGCGAAGTGATGAGATGTCCACGCCTCCCGAAAGAAGCATCTTTGATACATCGATCTGAAGCTGCTGTCCGGGAACATATTCTTTTTCTTCAAACTGGAAGATATAGGCAAAGCTGTCTTTTGCATCCCGCTTTCCTTCCCTGTTGCATCTGCCTGCTGCCTGGATCATAGAATCAACTCCTGCCAGTTGTCTGTATACAGCTCGAAAATCCAGATCAACTCCCGCCTCCACAAGGCTTGTCGAGATCAGGATACATCTCTCTCCGTTTTTCACCAGCTTTCTGATTTTCTCCAGGATGCGCCGCCTGTGTTTCGGATACATTGTCGTGGACAGGTGGAATACGCCCTTCCCTTTCATTTTCTGATAGATTCTCTGCGCTCGTTTCTTCGTGTTGACAATGCAGAGCGCCTGATCTTCCTGTTCCAGCTTTTCGATCAATTCATCTTCCGAAACTATTCCAACATTTTTGAAGGTCACTCTCTCAAAAAAGCGGAATTGTTCTTCTACCCTCGGGCAGAGTTCAGTAACCGACATTTTTCTCTGAAAAAATGAAGTCAAGGCAGGCTGCGTCGCTGTACAAAGTACGATACTTGAGCGAAAATTTCCCACAAGTTCCTCCATCATAGCAATACAGGGTTTCAAATAATCTGTCGGAAGCATCTGCGCTTCATCAAATATAACAACGCTGTTGGCTATATTATGTAACTTTCTGCATCTGGAGGATTTGTTTGCAAACAACGACTCAAAAAACTGTACATTCGTCGTCACCACCACCGGCTTGTCCCAGTTTTCCGACGCAAGCTGCATAGGCTTTAATTCCTCCGAGCTTTCATAATCCACATTATAGTGATTTTCCAGCACGTTCTGGTCTCCCAGTATTCTGCGGAATACCTCCGCATTCTGCTCGATGATACTTGTATACGGGATCACATAAATCACACGATCCATATGATTCTCCACCGCATGCTGCAGCGCAAACGCCAGCGATGCGATCGTTTTCCCGCCGCCGGTCGGTACAGTAAGCTGGAATATTCCTCTTTCTCTTCGTCCGCTTTCGAAACAATGCCTTAATATTTCTGTTCTTCTTCCATTTACAGTATCCGTATCTTCATTCAACAGCCAATCTGCCACATAACCTTTTAGTCTTTCCAGAAGAACACTTATATCTTCTCCTGCCTCTCTCAACGTCTCCCCATTCTTCATGAAGTTTTCCGTATCCAGAAAATCCGCATCCACCAGGCAGGAATACAACATCCTGATAAACACACTTAATGAAAAATCCGGATCTGGCTCCTTTAATGGATCAAATGGGGTTGTATTTATTTCTGGAATCTTTATTTCACTTTTAAAAGCGCTGTAATCCTCGATCTGTTTCCGTTTTCTGCCCTCCAATGTAGGCGCATTTCCCGCATCAGAAGAACTCCCGTGATCCGGCAGCCCTGAATGATGTCCGGCGATACAGTAGCTCATGAACCCGTACATTCTACCTTTTTCAAAACACTCTTTTGCTCCTGCTGTCGAATGATCCACCTTTTTATCGCTATTATTCTTAATCTTCTCCTGAAATGCGTGGGAATACTTTCCGATGTCATGAAGCATGCCGCAGCAATAGCCCCAGTCCGCCTTTCCGAAGCGCTCTGCAAAGTCGCCTGCCAGTTTAGCTGTTCCATACAAATGATCTTTTATCGTCTGGCTGTGTTCTTCATTGAAATGAGCTATATATTCCATAGATTCTACCTTTCCCTTTCTTTTTTACAAGACCTGAGCTTCACTCTCACATTGAATGCTTACGAATCCATGCGTAAGTTTTGTTTCATGGTCAAGAAATAGTCCACTCCCGCCATCTTCATCATCCCGCTTTTTTCTTGTTCGCCATTCTTCTTCCGTAAAATAGGTTGCTTTATTGGCACTCTTTAATATTGCTTTAAAATCCCCATCGTCTTCCAGATATACTTCTTCTTGAAGAACCGTTCCCGTTTTTACCAATTCTACACCGGCATTGCTAAAAAACACCTCAAAAGCGGCCTTCTCATACTAATCGAGATGCTGGGCCTTGACCAAATTCCGCAAAATAATCCCATTCTTCTCAACAGGAACATCCTCCACCATAACATGGAGTTCTTTTTTATTTTTCTTTTCCTGCAGCAATGCGCCTTTGACAGAACTCCCCGGCAGATAATATGCAGCATGATCCGGGTCATATTCTTCATACTCACCATACTGATAAAACGGATAGACGACTTTTGCCTTCGCTGCGTCCTTATCCTTTGAATCGGTTGCCAAAGGATCAAAGACAGGCTCCCGTCAGAACCGATCAACGCCATAATAAAAAGCCTGCCCTGTACGCGGCGATACGATCAGAATTGGTAAAAGTTCCCTTTATTATATAAGTTTCTCTGCACATGAAAATGTATCACTACTTTCAAAAAAGTCTGAATCTTCTCTACTGCCAGTGCAACAATATACTTATTCACACTACGCCCATCCTTTATTTATTCAAACCGATTAAACATTTCCACATATTCGAGATGGGGAAACATCATTGGATTATTAATCAGCATAATTATCTGATTTAGCTGAAAATTGAAAGACATTAACGAAAGCTCTAATTTACCAGAAAAAACTTTATATTCATCCAACGTATGCTCTGCTGCTTCATCCCCTCCAGTTATTTTATCGGGTTTTTCCGGCTTCTCCACATGATTTTGATTTAAACACCAATACCAGTCAAACAGATTCTTCTGTTCTTCATTCCACTTAATATCCAACCTTTTCGTGTCCTTTTGTGCTCTGATTACTACATCGAAAATTTTATCCATCTCTGCCTTATACTCCTCATTTAGGCAGCTCAAAATACGAAGCGGACGTGTCGCCTTCTGTGTTTCTGCAGGGCCAAAAGAAATACGACTGACAATCCGTGTAAACGACCGCTGGGAAGGGGATGTTTTCAACTCGGAAATACTCTCTGTCCATCTCCTCAGCTCTTCCTCTTTCATAGATTTGCTCTTGCATTCAACTACTACTGCTACTGCCTCGATTGGGATAAATTTTAAATCATAATATCTAAAAATATAAGGAGTATACATTTCATCAAAAATTGCTAGATCCACTTCGTTGGAGACATTTCCCTGCGAATCAATAAGAAATACCGACTGCTCAATCACAAATTTCTTAGGTACAATATTCTTAAACATCTCGCTCCATATTTTTTCACGATAATGACCGATTGTACTCCCATGATGCCCTGCAAAATAAAGCTGGTTGACAATCCCTTCTTCCAGACTCGCATAATTTTCTTTTATACTCTTTATTATCTTATTATTTTCTGAACACACAGCCTATCCTCCTATAGCTCCATTATACAAAATGCCTCTTTTTTCACTATAGATGTCATAATTCGCTCTCAGCCATTTTTTCACTCACAGACTACCCTTTCAGCATTATTGTCTCATACTTCGGATTCTCTAATCAAGTAATAAAAATATATACGAGTTTCAATCCACGTTCCCGCGAAGGGAACGACGGTGATGGTGTCTCCCACTTTTACGAATTCCTTAGTTTCAATCCACGTTCCCGCGAAGGGAACGACAATAGTGCATCATACCATGTGTCATATTATGCACGCGGTTTCAATCCACGTTCCCGCGAAGGGAACGACATACGTGGACGGATGCTTCCGGTTATTCCGGATAAAGTTTCAATCCACGTTCCCGCGAAGGGAACGACACGCAACATTGTGGCTGGAACTGTTAGTCTAGGAGTGTTTCAATCCACGTTCCCGCGAAGGGAACGACGTATTGGATAGCCGAGGAATACTCAGGTAGAGGAGTTTCAATCCACGTTCCCGCGAAGGGAACGACAGGCGTAGCCAGATACAACCACAGCTACTCGCAGGGTTTCAATCCACGTTCCCGCGAAGGGAACGACGTTATCGTCCCTCCTGTGCCGACTCCCGCCACAAGGTTTCAATCCACGTTCCCGCAAGGGGAACGACTTAGACCGGTCGGAGATAAGATCCGTGTAGAGAGTTTCAATCCACGTTCCCGCAAGGGGAACGACGAAAACCTAAAATCACGGAGGTCAAGATAATATGTTTCAATCCACGTTCCCGCAAGGGGAACGACTCTATCGTGACGGATATTATGTCGGAAAGATCGTTTCAATCCACGTTCCCGCAAGGGGAACGACGTACGCCTTCCGGAGCTTCTGCAACAGGAGATTCTCCGTTTCAATCCACGTTCCCGCAAGGGGAACGACTTTACGTTTAGTACAAGCCCTCTCAACCCATCCAGTTTCAATCCACGTTCCCGCAAGGGGAACGACGGGGTTCATCAATTCTTTCACGATCGCAAACCTGAGGTTTCAATCCACGTTCCCGCAAGGGGAACGACCGGTTCATGGCGATGCTTGGTTTTCAGTCACAATGTTTCAATCCACGTTCCCGCAAGGGGAACGACTTAATGCTTCAAAATCCGACCTTACATCATCATTGGTTTCAATCCACGTTCCCGCAAGGGGAACGACCACCTCTGCTGGTACTTTATCAATATACTGATTCTTGTTTCAATCCACGTTCCCGCAAGGGGAACGACGCTAAGATTTCTATTACACCGACAATGAAGCGTGAGTTTCAATCCACGTTCCCGCAAGGGGAACGACCATCGCCGGGTTGTCCAGGGCATCGTACGCTACATTGTTTCAATCCACGTTCCCGCAAGGGGAACGACGAAATCTTCAATTGCCATTTCCCTCAACTTCCAGGTTTCAATCCACGTTCCCGCAAGGGGAACGACGGTATATAAAGTAAATCGCGATAAGATTACAGGAGTTTCAATCCACGTTCCCGCAAGGGGAACGACCTACGACATTCAGGAATTGACAGACAGTTACGGAGTTTCAATCCACGTTCCCGCAAGGGGAACGACAAGAAGCGCGACCGCGCGATCTTCGCAAAGACGGCGTTTCAATCCACGTTCCCGCAAGGGGAACGACCTCTTCAATCATCCAGATCAGCACCTCTTTCAAGTTTCAATCCACGTTCCCGCAAGGGGAACGACCCAACCTCATGCTGTTTGTTCTGTTCATATGCCGGGTTTCAATCCACGTTCCCGCAAGGGGAACGACTCACGAGGGACATTGCGTTCGCCACTTCGCTCACCGTTTCAATCCACGTTCCCGCAAGGGGAACGACTGCACAAGGGAGAGCGAGTTTTGACAAAAGAGGAGTTTCAATCCACGTTCCCGCAAGGGGAACGACGTGATGCGGCCATAAATGCCGCCTCATCAACCAATGTTTCAATCCACGTTCCCGCAAGGGGAACGACCCTCTCCCTTGTGTTATAACCGTGTCAAATAACAGGGTTTCAATCCACGTTCCCGCAAGGGGAACGACGCAGTAGGGTACGCGGATTCGGTGAGTGAAGTGGCGTTTCAATCCACGTTCCCGCAAGGGGAACGACCGACCGAGTACAATGGGCAGATCATGAGCCTGTCGGTTTCAATCCACGTTCCCGCAAGGGGAACGACTGATAGGATGGGATACTCCGGATGGGTTGATCAACTGTTTCAATCCACGTTCCCGCAAGGGGAACGACGACATGTTCGGATCAACTGCACTAGATGACATCTGGTTTCAATCCACGTTCCCGCAAGGGGAACGACAGACGTAACGCAGCAGCTCGAGAGCGGCTCTGCAGTTTCAATCCACGTTCCCGCAAGGGGAACGACCAGGAACCTTTGCAGACATGCTGAACTGGGCGGGTTTCAATCCACGTTCCCGCAAGGGGAACGACGGCATTCGGGGTGAGGAACATCTCACCAGATCCGATGTTTCAATCCACGTTCCCGCAAGGGGAACGACGGTGCATCCGCAGGTCGGTAATCTTTCTCCTCAGATGTTTCAATCCACGTTCCCGCAAGGGGAACGACAGGAGCCGATGGGCAGGATAGACCCGTCAAGAATGTTTCAATCCACGTTCCCGCAAGGGGAACGACGAGTTATGCAGAGGGAAAGAAGGTGTATATCTGTGTTTCAATCCACGTTCCCGCAAGGGGAACGACTGACTATTACGAGACGGTACCAACCGCATCTGCAGTTTCAATCCACGTTCCCGCAAGGGGAACGACACAATATGACACTGGTAGACATAGCAGCATTTGTGTTTCAATCCACGTTCCCGCAAGGGGAACGACCTGACTATTACGAGACGGTACCAACCGCATCTGCAGTTTCAATCCACGTTCCCGCAAGGGGAACGACGAATACCCTATCCGATGGATAGACAAGGATGGGGTTTCAATCCACGTTCCCGCAAGGGGAACGACGCTATTCTGGCAGGAGAGGGAGAAGGAGAACAAAGTTTCAATCCACGTTCCCGCAAGGGGAACGACTCAGGTTGGACTTTTGTTATATCCGCTGGGGTAGTTTCAATCCACGTTCCCGCAAGGGGAACGACAAGCGGCTGTTGGGTTTGGAGCGTTTGCATGGTATGTTTCAATCCACGTTCCCGCAAGGGGAACGACAAATGTGGGAACAATGTTCATGGTGACCAGTTAAGTTTCAATCCACGTTCCCGCAAGGGGAACGACTCAGGGGGCTCGTCCTGAACGTAAACACAACTCAGTTTCAATCCACGTTCCCGCAAGGGGAACGACACACGACGGAGCCGACAATGAGCGCCGATTGGCTGTTTCAATCCACGTTCCCGCAAGGGGAACGACGTGCCATGATTGCCATGAGACGATGCATGGATACAGTTTCAATCCACGTTCCCGCAAGGGGAACGACTTGATGCTAGCGCGACCGGGTCGGCGTCTTCCCTGTTTCAATCCACGTTCCCGCAAGGGGAACGACGATAATGGTCAGCTCGCTGACGGCCCTTATCTGGGTTTCAATCCACGTTCCCGCAAGGGGAACGACAAAAGGAGTGAATCCGACGGGAGTCCTCTGGATGTTTCAATCCACGTTCCCGCAAGGGGAACGACGTTTACGAGGTCACAAGAGACCGGTATACAAATGTTTCAATCCACGTTCCCGCAAGGGGAACGACCGATCCTGAACAAACAAGAGATCATCAACTTCAAGGTTTCAATCCACGTTCCCGCAAGGGGAACGACGGTTTACGAGGTCACAAGAGACCGGTATACAAATGTTTCAATCCACGTTCCCGCAAGGGGAACGACGGTTTACGAGGTCACAAGAGACCGGTATACAAATGTTTCAATCCACGTTCCCGCAAGGGGAACGACATCCTCAGTTAATGAAGAGATCAATCTTCCAGAGGTTTCAATCCACGTTCCCGCAAGGGGAACGACCGGCACCGGCAGGTATCCGATTTGGGGTTACCAGGTTTCAATCCACGTTCCCGCAAGGGGAACGACGATCTGTATGTACTACATAGCCCGGAAGGATCAGGTTTCAATCCACGTTCCCGCAAGGGGAACGACCATGATGCCGGTACACAGCATACCTGGGCTTGACAGTTTCAATCCACGTTCCCGCAAGGGGAACGACGCAACTGTCGACGGCTACAATGCACTTGACGTACAGTTTCAATCCACGTTCCCGCAAGGGGAACGACGGTTTACGAGGTCACAAGAGACCGCTATACCGGTGTTTCAATCCACGTTCCCGCAAGGGGAACGACTTTTTCCGAATCACGTGGTACAGATCCTCAGTTAATGTTTCAATCCACGTTCCCGCAAGGGGAACGACACAAACTGATAGAGGGTATCGTAGTGCCGTGCGGTTTCAATCCACGTTCCCGCAAGGGGAACGACAAAAGGAGTAAATCCGCTCGGAGTATTGTGGATGTTTCAATCCACGTTCCCGCAAGGGGAACGACCGGAAGCAGATGGAGAAAACAGGCCTCACAGGTGTTTCAATCCACGTTCCCGCAAGGGGAACGACCATCTGATCTCTGCGGTTGAGGTAAGACACTGCTGTTTCAATCCACGTTCCCGCAAGGGGAACGACTTTTCTTGATCTTCATTGCTCTAAAACACTTATTGTTTCAATCCACGTTCCCGCAAGGGGAACGACAGCAATTACCTACAATTTTTATTTGTAGTCCTTGCTTATATCTATGCAATTATACCAATACATCCTGCTCAATGCAAGTTTTACCACCCATAATCGCCTTTTTTCTCAATTTTTCATGATTATTACAGTGCGAATCTCCCGGGCAATACATGTTTACTTATGATTCGCACACATACCGCTCCGCACTGCCACTCAATCTTTTTTCTATAAAATTCTTGAAAATATAGCTTATCCTCTGTAAACACCCTATATAAAATACACCTCTAGCTTTCCCATCCCGAATGTCGTATTCCGTCCGACATGCAGTGTCTGTGCCGCATACAGCCATGGAACAAACGGTGACAGATCTCCTTCATATTCCACTTCTCCCGTCAGCCCGCTGAAATCCATTTTCCCATTTATACGATTCGAATACCGTTCCATCCGCTCCACTCGAAGTTCTTCTCGCACAGTCCGTACCTCTGCCGCAAGTGACTGGACTCTCTCCGCCTCAATCTGATCTGCCCATCCGCCATACCTTTCTGTAATCGATATGACCCGGATTGTTATATTACGGATCAATGTCTGAAAGGATATATTTTTGACCAGTTTTCCTCCATGACGTATCCTAAGAGGAGTACATATCTTTATGACCACACCTGTTACATCCTGCAGTTCATAGCAGGGTACAGTTACTGTATCCACATTCGATACCAAACTTCTTTCCTTCCGCCAGATAAACCTCTGCGTTTGACTGTTTATGATCTTCGATAGACTAAACGGATATCTACGCGCCCCCAGACCAAATCTATGAATCTTTTCCAGCGCCTGGATCAATGACGGGAGATATTCCACTGCATTTCCGAACAGCAGGAACTCAAACTCAATGCCCTCCCCCTGCCTGATCACAGTCTGAGGCATACAAATTTCCGGCGGAATGATCATATACGGTTTTACGACTACCTGCCCCGTATGAATCGTATCCTCACCATTTCGATATAAGAAGGCACAGGCATCCTTGTCCGTTTGCAGCAGAGCCTGTCCGATCACGCCTCTCAATGTAGATCCGAGATAAGGTGGCAGTTCCGCCCGTTGCTGTGAGATCAGGGACACTTTGAGCGGCAAATAACTGATTTCAAAATGTTTCTGCATTCGTTTTTTCCTTCTTCAAATCTGCACTATCCTATCTCTTCACCCGCGACAGTGCACAAACAACCTCGCAGTGCGGTGATAGTTATTACTTATACTATATCGCATTAATACTGCATATACATTTAAAAGCAGGGTAAAAAGGGATATTATTCTTTTCTTCCCACAAACTACTCAATTCTTGCAATTTGTCCTTTAGAATCTTTCTAGGAATCCATTTATTTGGCATTTCTAACCCTCATATCAGATATTTCACTCCTGCCTTTTCTCTATGATGCTTTGTCAAAGCCTTGTCGCATTCAAAATTAATATCCATTTACTATGTCACACGCTGCTTCATCAGCAGTAGATATATATTCAAGCACCTAAATAATATGTCTTTAACTATTTAAACTACTATTCAGATAGTATGACTCAAAAGAATTTTATTCTTCTAGTTCCTATTTATAAACACTTTATATAAACTATACCGTAAATCCCATAATTGTCTTAATTATACCTAACATAGTATTTACAAATGTTAAAGTTGCTGTACCCATTTTAATATATTCTAAAATTGCCTTCTTCTTATCTCCTTTATCCTTTATCATTTTTTCCATTTTTTTATATTCAATTAAATCTTTTTCATTAAAATCCTCACTTTCTACCGTTATAGCATTAACAAATTCTTCCATCTGCCGTTCATCTAATTTTATAATTTTCTGAACGAGCGGAGCAACTGATTTGATAAGAGAACTGTTGTACTGTGTATTAATCACTTCTCCTACAACTTTATATAACTGTTCGAACGAAGCAGAATTACTTTCTGTCTTTGATAAAGATACATCTTCAACATTAACAACTTTTTCCACTTTTTCGAAATTTTGTTTAAATGCCATTGTTTAACCCTCCGCCATTATTATAAACCTTATCAACATAATTATAATTTTGTGTTATATCAGGAACTTTATTATTATCTTCGTTAATCTCTAATAATTCATCTATTGTTTTATTTACAATATATTCTTCTTTGTCTGCAATAAAACTAACTATAGAATATTTATCTTTCTTAATCATTTCGGCAAAATCCGGCGAAACATCTTCTTGCAATATTTCAATCATACTCTTCAATGCTTTTGATCTTATAACCGGATCATCGGAATTAACGTATTGTTTAATGAACTCAATTTCATTTTTCCCTCCTAATACACCAATAGCATTAATTCCATCTTCTTGAACATATGGCTCCGTTTCTTTCATAATCCACTCTTTCAATTGAGGAATATACGCAATCGCTTCTAACTTGCTTAATGTATATGCAAGATTTCCCTTCGAATACATCCCATCCTCATCATCGCTTTCATTGATTAAACATTCAAAGTAAAATTGTTGCATTTCCTTTTGAGAATATCTTTCTTCTTTTTTAGATTTAATAATCAACTCCTGCAAAGACCAAGATGCAGAATCTCTATATGGATTACTTTTATCTTTTAAATATGACATAAAAACAGGAATCGCTGTATTATTACCGGTTATGGCTACTGTATTCAGAGTATATGTACGAATTCTTGCGGATTCATTCTTATTATTAATGATTGAAATCAATACTTGCATTTTTGCTTCATCTAAACAAACAGTTGGATTATGCTCCAATAAACTTTTAACTGCTTTTATCGCTTGTTCACGAATCAAAATCTCATTATCATTAATAAGAGAGAACAAATAATCTAAAACATGCATAACATGTTCTTTCAACCAAACTCGCTCACCAAGTGTAAAAATTGCATTAAGTTTGTATTCCAAAACACCATTTTTTATGATATCTTGAAGATATTCAAAATCAAATGTTTCAGGATATTCGATCGCAATAAATCCTCCAGTATATTTATTGCCAAAATATCTGATATCAGAAATAAGGCGTTGTGGAAAATCAGGACCTACATATTTCAACAAATTGTTCGCTGCATATATAAGATTATATTTATATGGCATATCCCAATATTTAAAAGCTTCCAACAACCAAATACAACAGTCTTCTACTAGTGAAATATCCGCTCTCGCAGTTTCTGATTCTTTTATGCAATTTGCAGCTAAGACCAATGCGTCCGGATCTTCGTGCCGCTGTGCATACTTCATCATGTATGAAATAATTTTATTTTTAGAATCTTGATTAGTAGCAAATTCTAAAGTATCCCAATTCCTTTTAGTCCTAATCATCCCACTTAAAACCGTTCTATTAGTAGTTCCTGCTTGAAGCAAATAAGAAGTATATTGAAAATCATCAATTCTTTTACTACCACTCAAAAAGCAACCTGCAAAATACTCCTGGAAAGACTGATGAATAAAAGAAAAGGCATGTGTTTTTATACTATTTTTTTCATACATATTAAGAAAACCACTTTTTACTAATTCCTCTAAAACACTCCAATACCATTCATTTCCATTCTCTTTTTTTTGTAAATCTCTTATAACGTCAACACTACGACTTTCTCTGTATTTAATATTCCTAATAAAATTAACTAAACTTTCTTCTTCGATATAAACAAGATTATTAGCCTGCATATAATATGAAAGTGTTTTGAATAATTCGTCTCTCAATCCATAATACATATCATGTTCACTAGTAGTATTTTTACTCTGCTGCCTTGCTGTTATTGTTTTATAAAATTGTTTATAAATATCATTCCTATTTTTAAGATTTTTTAATGTAGTGATAGACTTATCCTTAGATTCAGCATTAGAAATAATGTTAATAAGCAAAGATAACAACAGCGGAGTTCGGCATATATCCAATAAATAATTTCTTGTACTATGACGCAATTCTTCAAAAAAGCTGCTACCTTCTTTTTCTCCGAATTCATTTTTTAGATTGTCTTCTATCTGTTTATCAGTTACAGGCAAAACACTGTACTTTTCAAATGGCGAAAATTCCATTTCTGGATATTCTAAAGAGCGGCAGCTAATTATAAATTTACATTCTGGATAATCTTCTGATAACATAGATATATTATTGAGGAACTCTTTTATACTCATATCAGAGACTTCATTAATACCGTCAAAAATAATACAAAGTCTTCCTTCTTCCCATAAGGATTCCTTCTCTTCGTCAGAAAAACCACTAAGATGAACTAACTTCTTTACATCAACATTTTTCTCTAATCCACATCGAACCAAAACAGGAATGCTCTTCCCAGTCTCAGACGAAGACATTATTATAGCGAGTTTTAAAAGCAATGTACTCTTTCCTGCACCAGGACCTCCTAATAATGCAACCCTATTTACTCCCAAGTCTTCCATCTGGTCTACTAATTCTTCTATTCCAAAATTTTTTCTAGAGCTTTCCTCACGAATCGTCAATTCATACTGATTTTGGATTCCGAGTGAAATAAAAGACGTCACCTTACTATTAAGTTCTGTACTATATTTATTTTCAAGCCTTTCTTTACACTTTAATATTTTTTGACTTAAAACGGTATCATTCATGGATTTTTCAACCTCTAGCAGCTTTTAAACCTAAATTTTTCAATTCATCAACTATTTTGGGCAAATAGTTATCTGTAACAAGAAAATAATCTCTACTATATGTAGAAACAACCAGGACAGATATCCCCTTTTTGGCAATTCTCTCACTAATCGTTGCTATAAAACCAGGTGCGTTAAATGGTACTGCAACATTTATTGCAATTAATTTATAATTTTCTTTTTCTTCTAATACCCCTTGAATTGCTGTACCTTTTTGATATATTGCAGTAGTTTCTAATGAATCAGAAGAAACCATGAATATATTGCTGCTTTTGAAATTCTTATTTACTTTTGCAACATTATAAATGCCTTCTGAAATTTCATAAGTACTATTACGTAATATTTCATCTAATTCCATATTTCCTCCTACAAAAACAGTATTTTCAGATTCATGTGTTTAAATTCAATTCACTCCAGTAAAACTAACAGTTTAAATGTTCCCTACAATTGTTTTACCCACCTTTTGGTTGGACTGCCTAAAATTTTCAAAAACATTTAAAGGCAATCCAGAAAATAATTGCTTTCAGTTTCCATGAAATCTTTATATAAACCTAAAACATATTAGACAATTTTAATTAGTTTTTTGAAGGTATTGATTAATTTAATTTATTATTACTTTCAATTCCACCTTCTAAAGAAGTCTCCATTATTTTAATTCTTTCCAAAATAGATTCTTCTACCATAATATTTTTTGTAACAAGATTTTTATGCAAAGCTTCTGCTGTCCGCTCTCCAGGTACATATACTTTTACATTATTAGATAAACTTCTTGAATTTCTAACTTCATTTGCTAAAATATCAACTTCATTTTTAAAATTCTCTGCGGAAGTAAACATTTCCGGATTCAATGCAACAAACACAAATCCCAGGTCATATTCATTGTTAACCCTTGACCCCATTTTACTTCCAACAAATGCCCCTGTTAATATTTCAATGGCATAACATAATGCATATCCTTTAGCATCCCCAAAGGCAAGGACTGCCTCTGCAGCATTTGGATCAACAGTAATGTTGCCAGATGCATCGTAGAAACTATCTGCTGGTAACTCTCGTTTTTCAAGTATAGCTTGACGAATTTCAGCCCATACTTTTTTTGATGTACTAAAGTCAAATACATATGGTTCATTATTTGAAGGAAATGAAAAACATATAGGATTTGTACCAAAAATAGGAGTCGTTCCCCCATAGGGGGCAACTGCTGCTGGCCCTCCATTATTAAGAACAATTCCAACAAAACCATTTTCAGCAATTTTTCTTGCAAATGGTTTTATGCGTGAATATCTACTTGCGTTATTCAAAGCCACAATGCTATTGCCGTGAATTTTAGCCAATTCAATTGCTTTATTTACACAAAATATTCCTGCAACATGTCCAAGTTCTCTATGTCCATTGACTTTGGCATAATTCCCCATTTCCTTAACCAATTCAACATTTCCCTCTTTCATTTTCAGAGCGGAATCTAGTAATAAAAATTTAGATAGTCCATGACTTTCTTGCCCGCATAATTCAGCTTCAAGATAGTCTGTAATCATAAAATCTGAGACTTCTTTATTAACCCCTCGAAGTTCAAGAGCATTAAACATCATCTTTTTTAAAACATCTGTATTAATCGTAACCTTCATAATTTTCCCTCCTATTCTTCTTCATTCCAAATAAGTTCCTGATATTCTGTAACTTTACCTTCGAAATTGGTCAATTCAAATTTATGTTCTCCGACCTGTCTAATATACGGATAGGTAATCAAAACATGCCCACCTCCATTTGGAACATTAAAACAATATAACGGCATAGCTAATCCTGATATATTATCATATAAGTTTCTGGTTATTTCCAACCCTCTACTTAAAGGCACCAGAAAATGTCCCAGTCCTTGAACAGGATCTGATTGAAACAAATAATATGGTTTAACTCTATTCTCAATTAGTCCATTCCATAATGTCTTTAATGTTTCTTCATCGTCATTTATTTTGTGTAACAATGGGCAAGATGCAAAACACATAAATCCGTTATCTACTAATTTACAGACTGCTTTTTTTGATTCCTCTGAAAACTCCCGAATCGTATCAATATGTATAACAATATATATTGCAAATCTTGATTTGTATTCTTGCAACAATCCAACAAAATCATCGCTAATCCTATAAGGGACTGTAATAACCATTCTTGTATGAAAACGTACAACTCTAATATTAGAAATATGTGATAACTCCTCTAAAATATAGCGAAACACATCATCATCCACAACTAATGGATCACCACCAGAAAAAATCACCTCGTTAATCTGCGGATGACTTTTCAAATATTCAAAAATCGCCTCATAATCATTTCTTTTTAATGTGTCTTCGACATCTCTTTTTAACTTTCTTCTAAAACAGTATCTACAATAGCAACCGCAGAAATTGGAAGGAAAAATCAATACTTTAGTTGGATATCTATGAACTAAACCTTTTACAGGTGAGTAACCATCATCATCATTAACATCACTATATAAAATATCAATATCCGATGTCTTCACTTCATTTATGGATGGAATAAATTGTCTTCTTAAGGTATCCCCTTCATTTCCATTCGCCATCATTAATGCTATATGAGGTGATATGCGCATTTTCAATGCTTTTGTTGCTTCTTCAACTCCTTCATACTCTTTGTCTGTCAAATTAACAACTTGTGATAGTTCCTCAAGCGAATTGATGCAATGGCTAATCTGCCATTTCCAGTTTTCCCATTGTTTATTATCAACATCTTTCCAAATAGCAAAATCTTTAAAACTTTTCATAAGTATTCCTCCCTCGTCTCCTGAAGACATAAACTGTACCTAAACCAACTGTTTTTTTTTCGCATATGCTCCACTTATTACTGCCAATAAGATATGGTAAAAATAATGATTCTGTTTTCCAACATGATATATATTCCCCTGTATTAACAACGCCATTATCATAATCTATCTTAGCAGCCGGGAATCCCCATTCTTGATAGGCTTCCATTGCCAAATCTAATCTATTAAAACAACTAATAACTAATCTACCATTAGTACTTATTACCGATTCTAAACTTTCCAAGCATCTCATTTGTTGAACTTTCCCCATACATCCAAATGAATTATTAAGCAACGTAATCAAATCAAATCTTTGATTAATATCTTTTATCGATGCAGCATCCATTTGTAGAGCCACAATATTCTTAACATTGTTTTTTTGAATAACATTCTTGAGAGTTTCTATTTGGACTCTAGAAATATCTATACCCCAAAATTCAATGTTTTTGTAATTGCTTGCATAATATAATATTTGTCTGCCCACACCGCATCCCAAGTCACAAACTTTTCGAACTGCATTGTCAATTAATACTTGCGTGATTATATAATACTCTAACTCATCAAGCTCTCGTTCAGCTAATTCAATCATAGATAAGTCTTTCTTTTTACGGTTATGCAACTCGTTGTAATATGATAGTCTCCAATCAGACGTAGAATCCCAGTACATCAAACGTAAACCCCTGTGATTATAATAATATTAAACGCACCTTGATGAGTTAAATTATATCATATTCTTCAATAACCTTCAATTCAAATATCATCTATAAAACAGCGGTCGACTAAGGCTTCCTCACATCCCAATCGGCCTCTTTTCTTACGCTTCTTCACTTCTACACTCGATCTCCGATCCATCCAGAAACACCACCACCAATGTCCCATCCTCAAAAACTTTGATATGATCCAGCGTTTTCAGCATGAAATCCGTGTCCATTTCCTTCAGCGGCTCTGCATCTTTCGTATATTCCGCAAATTTCTCTGCCCGGTATCCGGCCAGAAGGTCTTCTCCCTGCATTTGCTGTTTCCACTGTTCCAGGAAACTCTCACGATTTTCCACCAGCGCATTCCAGGCCATAAGATATGCCTTCACCAGTGTTTCTTCCTCCACATGGCGGTTATCGCATCCCTGAACACCTTTCACCCGGTACCTTTCGCTGCATTGCCATACTTTTCTGTCATATCCGGCACTGCTGCGCCATCCCTTTCTGGAGAAGACTTTATTGCAGGTTCCGCAGACAATCCTGGAGGCAAAGGGATTTGTTTCCGGATTTCTGGAATAAGAATGGGTTCCATGCTCCTTTAGATATTTTTCTCTCCGTTTAAATTCCAACTGGACGCATTCCCATATATGTGGATCTATAATCGCTTCATGATCATCCTCCACATAATACATCTGGACTTCTCCGGAATTTTTCGCCCGCTTCTTGGTCAGAAAATCCACAGTGTAACTCTTCTGCAGCAGGGCGTCTCCTTTATACTTTTCATTCTGGAGCATGCTGTTCATTGTAGTGGCATGCCACTTGGTACTTCCATCCCAATTTACCACCTCTTCCCGTTCAAAGATCCGCTTGATATAATCCGTAGTCTTTCCATCCAGGAATTCCTGAAACAGCCGGACAACGATCTTTGCTTGTCTGGAATTGACGATCAGTTTTCCTGTTTCATCGCTGTCATATCCCAGGAACCGCTTGGTACTCATCTTATGCTTTCCCGTTTCAAAGCGCCTGCGGATACCCCATGTGGAGTTTTCAGAAATCGACCGGCTTTCATCCTGTGCCAGGGAAGAAAGGATTGTCAGCAGAACCTCCCCCTTTGCATCCAGAGTATTGATATTCTCTTTTTCAAAAAGAATCCCGATACCAAGTTCTTTCAATTCCCGTACATAATTCAGGCAGTCCAATGTATTTCTGGCAAACCGGGAGATGGATTTCGTAATGATCATATCAATTTTTCCCTCCCTGCAGTCTGCGATCATGCGGTTGAATTCTTCTCTCTTTTTGGTATTGGTTGCGGAAATTCCTTCATCCGCATAGACCCCGGCAAACGTATACAGCGGATTGTCTTTGATGAATTTCGTATAATAATTCACCTGGTTCTCATAGCTTAATAACTGTTCTTCTTGGTCGGTTGACACCCGGCAGTACGCTGCCATCCGTATCCTCCGGACGTTCTGGCTGGGATTCTCCTGTGAAGTCAAATTCTGCCTTGCTGGTATAACGGTAATGCTTCTTGCCATCCTTCAAAACCTCCTCTACTACCGTTTGTTCCGTGACGTGCAGTCCTGCGAGTTCCGTATCATCAATCCGGATTCCCTTGCACGCCTGTTTCCCGTGCTCAATGTAAGTGCTGCACAGCCATTGGATCTTTTTCTTGTGAACCTGCCTCCGCCGAAGGGTCCTTCCACAATGCGGGCAGATCAGCATTCCACTTAAGGGATACCGGTTCTGAAATTTTCTCGTTCCGTCCTGCCCGATATTTCTGATCTTTTTCCGGTAATCCCGCATCTCCTGCGCCTGCTGCCAGACTTCCGGCGAAACAATCGGCTCATGGTTTTCGGAAATGTAATAGCTTTGTACTTCCCCACGATTTTTCCGTGTAACATTCCGCTTGTCTGGCGGCGTATAATATTTCTGTAAAAGGAAATCCCCTTTATACTTTTCATTGGCAATCATTCCGCCAATAGTCCCGCCTTCCCAGGTTCCCCCTGTCACTGTGGGAACTCCAAGATAATCCAGCAGGCTCGCAATTCTGGTACTTCCTATGGCCATCAGATAAAGGTCAAAAGACAGCCGGACAATCTCTGCCTCTTTGCCATTCACCACCAGATTCCCATATTCGTTTTTGTCATATCCACAAAAACGGGAAGTGGTGATCATCACCTCTCCCCGCTCAAATTTCTTCTTAATGCTCCATTTATTGTTTTCACTCATGCTCCTGCTCTCTTCCTGGGCAAAAGAAGCGAGGACAGCAAGCATCATCTCTCCGTCCCCTGAAAGAGTGTTAATATTCTGTTCTTCAAAAAAAATACCGACACCCAATTCTTTCAGTTCTCTCGCAACTTTCAGAACGGTGACGGTATTTCGCGCAAACCTTGATATGGACTTTGTTATGATCAGATCGATCTCCCCTGCTCTTGCTCTTTCCAGCATCTTCTGGAACTGCGGCCGGTTTTCACAATATCCGGAGATTCCCTGATCTGCATAGACACCAGCAAACGCATATTCCGGATTCGACCGGATCAGTCTTTCGTAAGTTGCTGTCTGGTTTTCCAGAGATTCCTCCTGCCTTCTGCTGTCAGTGGAAACCCTGGCATAAGCGCAAACTCTTTTTTTCTTTTCTGCTGTAGGAACCGCAGTGATAATCCTTATCCGCATGTTTCTTCACTTCCTTCAAAATAAGTCGCAATAAATTTCTGAATCCTTTGAAAAATACGCCCTGCATCTTCCACTTCATCCAGACAGAGGACTTCCACCTGCGCCTTTTCACAGATTTCCATAAACTCCATAAACTGTCCCCAATCCCTGGCAATCATCGCTGCCCGGGCAGAAACCACTACATCAATCTGATCTTGTGAAATATCCTGTTTCAGACGGTTGAACTCCTTCCTGTCCGGATCAGCGCCAGAGGCTTCTTCAAAATAGATTTTCAGTTCCCATTCCTGTTTTCCATAGGCTCTTTCCAACCGTTTTTTCACATCATCCAAAAACTGGGTATAATCATGATCCCTATGATTCATACGGCAGTAAAAAGCCACCCGGTTCACTCTTCCTGCTATTACCATTCTTACAAGTTCTCCTTTCTTTTTTGGTAGTCTATCTATCACTCTGAAGCCCCTGAAAGTCAAGCAGTTTCACCATTTCCACCGGTTTTTGCTTCTACTCCCGCCAAACTTATCCTCTGCAAAAATTTTGCCGGACAGGGGATTGTTTCTCTCCTGCCCGGCACTTTTCACTTTCTTTTACACTCGTTTAGCATAATCCAGACTGATCCATCCGGCTCCGCTCTTCAGTTTACCCCATCCTGCATTGGAACCCTGTCCCGATCTGGTCTCCACAATCGTGAAGGTTCCTTTTCCTGTGTACTTTCCAGTAGTTCCGTAGTTGGTCCCCGGACCTTTCCGGATGTTCAGGTCTGTGGCAGATACCTGCACCAGAAAAGAGCCGTTGGAGGAGCCGCCTCCGGAACCAGAGGACTGCACAGTACAGTAAGATGGATTCTCCAGATAAATCCATCCGGCTCCGCTCTTTAAACGTCCCCAGCCATTTTTTACTTCCACAATGGTAAAGATCCCTTTTCCTGTCTGGCCCTTTACACTTCCACTCATGGACGGGGCAGACCGATAGTTCAGATCCGGAATGAGTACCTTTACCGTAAAGGGAACCGCTGGGAACCCAGAAGTCCCAGAACCACCGCTGCCAGAAGAAGAACCGCCTCCGGCCGTGCTTCCACCCATGGCAGCCTTCACCGCCTTACGGAATCCATCCATGGTATATCCCATACCAAGGCCATTCCAAAGATGCTCCGGATCGCCATGGTTGGAGGCAATCCCACGGCTGTGGCCCTCCCGGTGGCTGACGATCACACCGTCTGCGGTCGGATTCAGCTTGTACTGCTTGCACAGCATGGCGAACAGTTCCACCGCCGCCTCATAAGTGCGTTTTGCCACAGCTCTTGCCGTGGACAGATCAGAACAGGTAAAGTTTGAGCCTGACGTGTACCGGATACACGCAGGCTCGCACATCTCCACTCCGATATGGGTATTGTTGCCGCTCCCCTTGCTGCCGGAGCCACAGTGCCATCCCCGGTGGTTCCAGGGGAGTGTCTGGTACACCGTCCCGTCATTGCCGTCAATAAAGCCATGAACACAGGCACTGTCATAAGACGAGCTGTTCCAGTTATTGATAAACACAGACGCCTTCGGCTGAGGACATCCCACTGAATGGAGCATAAGCCCCTTGACTGTGATCTTTCTTCCTGCCGTATAGCAGGGATTTTTCGTTAAAATACTCTGTACGAACTTCATCTCATTTCTCCTCCGTTTCTGTTTTTTCCGCCCGGTCATGAAGCTGTTCCAGGACAGCCTTGATCTTCCCCGGCACCGGAAGCCCCAGATGTGCCGCATTCTCCAAAAGGCTCACGCCCTCATTGGAAATATAGAAAAAGATCACCGCCGTCCGCAGCACCGATCCAGTGCCGATGACATGGACATCCAGGATATTGGCAATTCCTACCAAAAGGAAGATCAGCACCTTCCTGCAAATACCCTTAAAGCCTACGTTGCTGGATAAGGTCTTATCAGAAACAGCGCACATCACTCCAGTCAGGTAATCCACCGCCACAAAAAGCACCAGGGCGATCAGCAGCCCGTCATTGCCGCCAAGGAAATACCCCAGCCATCCGCCCACAGCGGCAAATACCATCTGGACCATGTTCCAAAATTCTTTCATTACAAATACCTCTCTTTCGTTCCATAAGAAAAGACGCCCATCTCTGAGCGCCTGCCTGCAGGTTGCTATGTGAAGTGTCTAAGCTGCACAATCTCCATTACGGAGATTTGTGCGGTTTATGGCACAGAATCAGGTTGCTATTCCTGCCAGGTAGAGTGATAAATACAATCACCAAAAGCCCTTGGCAGGAAGGAGGAAAAAATGTTTACGCCAAAGGAATTGAACGCCATTGACCCCGTCTATTTTTCCATCATCGCATTACATGGAAGCGCTGTGACGCTCCAGTCAAACAACACCGGCCACTGCTGGCATATCATTCTGGAGGAATACCCACGTTTCAGAAGCTGCCGGATCTATCACACCCATCACAGAGGAACCCCTTACCATGAACATGGACATGGGACTACGCTTCCCTGCTGTCTCCGGCAGATCCGGTCCCATGACGCCTATTGGCTTGGCAGGGAAGGGTCTTATCGGAAGCGCCCCAGGAAACACCACAAAACAGACGAACAGGAGGTACGCCCATGAACAAGAAACATATCAAAGTCGCATATACCAGCCGCCTTTCCGGTGGTTCCTACACCCAGGTCCCGAAAATTCAGATGGAGGGGCGCTGGCTGGAAGAACTTGGCTTTTCCATCGGAAGTACCATTGTGGTCGAATATGAGGAAGGTTCCCTGTGTATCCGCCCAATGACCGAAACGGAACTGGCTGAAAAACAGCGCAGGGAGGCCCAGAAGGAGTTGGACAGCAAAGCCGCTGAAATCCGAAAGCTCCAATTCCGGCTGGAAAAAGAAAGCCAGGAACTCCAGCGTGTAGCAGAGCCACAGCAGGAATACATCCTCATCTCCGAGGACTCCCCAAAGCACCGCCGCTAATCCCCCTTACTCCTCCGTCAGCGTGTAGGTAATCTTCATGGTCTTATCCACCGTCTTCACCACCGCTGAGGAAAGGTTATTGATGGACGCCAGATACGGCGTCAGCAGATAAGCCGTCCGGTACTCATTCCCATAGCTGCCGCCCCATCCAAACAGGAAATTCTTGTACTGGAACAGGGGCGTTGCGGCGTTATTGAGCCGGAAACTTCCCTGGGTCTGGATCACTGTGTCCTCCGCCGTAATCTGGAAATCCCCGCCGATGATCAGATCCCCGACCAGCGTCAAATACAGTTCGCAGGAACCGGTCTCGCAAAGGGGCTTCCACTTGGAGGTAAAACCGAAATTGATCAGCGTCACATCTGTGGAATTGGAAAGGCTGATCTTATAGATCCCCTTTTTATCATAGGCTGGCACATACAGATACCCACCCCGGACACAGCATTTCACCACCCGCTCTGCGAAGGTGCCGTTCTCCCGGTTCCCCACATCCATCAGCTTGGCATTAGACAGCGTCCACTGTCCCTCAGTGAAGGAATAATCCGTTTTGGAAATTTTGATCCAAAGCATCGCAGCGTCCCCAGAGGAATTTCCCTCATTGGAAACCCCGTACCAGTATCCGTCCTGCCCGTCCATGAATTCCCCATACTTGGTATAACTTCCCAAAAATTCAAAAGTCTCCGGCGTTAGCACCTCATCATCCAGGACGGTATAAGTGGAATCGTCCAGCTTCTCATTCAGCCCGATGGAAAACACCGGGATCCGCAGCTTCCGGATCCGGACGCCCGCATTTTCAAAGGTGATGGAGTACAGCAGGCTGTTCTCAAAATCCATCTCCACCGCCTCAAACAGCACCATCTTGTTGGCGTCCGGAATTGCCCCAATATCCGCCGCCTTTAACTGCAGGAATGTACTGGCATCCCCCACAAGGCTTCCAAAACCATTCTGTCCGCCCAGAGCGCTGGTCAGCGCCACCGCCGCGATCGTCCCGTTGCCCTGGTTGGGCGTAAATTCCCACACAAACTTATAGCCGTTGGAAAGAGCCATGCTCTCCGTTAGGTTCAGGCTCCCTCTGGCCAGGTTCGCCGTAGAATTGACATTGTTGGAAGCGTAGGCCACCGGCAAGTTGTCGGAGCTTTCATACAGCAGTTCCTCATCCTCCGCCAGCGCTTCAGAAAAGAGCAGGATGCCGCCGATCATGTTGGGGCAGATGGGAAGAAGATTCCCGTTCCATAGGACCGCATCGTCATACTCCCCGGTTGCCGCGTAAAAGATACCCATAGGGTTTAATCCCAGGATATTATTGACGGACTCTGTAATCATGTTCTCCTCCGTAACCGTTTCCACCGCCCCGGTATTCGCGTCTGTCAGTTCGATTGTCATCACGCCTTTTAAAGTCATGTCTATTTCCCTCCCATCATTCTGAGTCACTGGATACCGGCAGCGTCACCGGCTGGCAGAACGCCCCGATCTTCGGCTTTGCCGTCAGTGTATCCGAATAGCTTTTCTGCACCAGTTCCATCGTTTCCACTGCCATCACATCCGTCATATTCTTTCCCTGCAGACCGCCGCCTACAGAAAACAGCCCCACTGTTTCCTCAATATCAATCCTGCCGTCCCACGCCGCAGCCGCTGCCATGGCCTGGCCGCTGATGGACGCAGTGCAGTCCCCGATCCCCACACTTCCGGAACCGTCCTCCATACGCAGGTACACATTGAAGGTATTCGTGATATGTGGCACGATATTTTCAATCGGGTAATACAAAGACAGGATGTGTTTTCCGCTGTGCCAGGTCTCCACCGGATGATGGAGCAGGATCTCCGCATTATTCAGTTCAAAGGTGACATAGCAAACCGCTTTTCCGTCCTCCGTCCACGTCACCGGCAGGCTTACATCTACAGAAATATCTGTAGTTTCTTCCCCGGAGACACCATCCTCAGAACCATTTTCTGTATCTGCTGCTCCATTGGATGTCACCCCACTGTCTCCTGTATTTCCGGAAGGAAACGGGATCACAATCGTGCCGCTGGCATTGGCTGACCTTGCGGCCGGATCAGCCGCAACATCCACCACCACCTGGCCGAAGAACTGGGCATGATTCTCTTCTTTGGAAGCGAACTCAATACTGATGATCCGCACGTTTGTCTCTCCGATGATATATTCAGAGGCATTGGTAAAGGTGTGGATGCCGATCTTTCCCGCCTCGATCTGGTTTAAGAGGCCAGAGATGTTCTTATCATTCTTAGACTTTGCTTGGGAAAGTCTTGGATTCTTCCCCACACATTTCAGGCTCTGCCTGCCGCCGATCTTAACCGTAAAAGACGTCACACAGGTGATCTGCTGGGCATCCGCCTGCCCGCCGGAGAAGGTCAGCACATCTCCCAGATCCAATGCCGGATTTCCAATGGTATCGGAATCAAAAGGCACATATTTCACTTTGGAAAGGGCATCCAGGATGTTCCCGCACAGTTCTGCCCTAGTCTCTTCCAGTCCGAACTGCAGGAGGGGATTGACTCCCAGGTTCATGGTCAGCCCATCATCTGTTTCCAGAGCGTAATACTCGGAAGTCTGCGTCCGCAGGTTGGTGGAACTGACTGCCGTGTACCGGGTCACAAAATCGGAAAAGCTGCTGGAAAACCGGTGCTTCTGCAGAATATCCATCACCGGCGTCTCCCCGTACTGCCGGAATTCCAGCTTCCCGGCTCTATTGATGCAGAAGAACCCGCCCAGCACCTGAGCCGTAAAATACAGCACATCCCGGTATGTCTCAATGTCATTTTCCGGATAAATAGAGAGCAGTTCTGATCCATTCGGGAGCGCCTCAATCTCCGCCTGGGTCTGCGCCAGTTCCACCCCGCAGGCGGTACTGCACAGCGCCATCATCCCGTAAGCGGTACCAATGGTTTCAAAACCATTGAAAGCCCGGTCAAAGCGGAGCATCCGGTCATAAGCCTTCAGTTCCAGCACATGTGCCGTCCGGTTGGCTTCGCTCACCTCAAAGATCCCCATGGGAACGGTCTCATAAGCGCCGCTGTTAAGCCGGAGATGATAGGATAATTCCACCTCCGCATCCTCCAGCGTATACCGGTCAATATCCAGAAACAGGCTGATCCCCATCTCCGCCGCATACACTGCGCCCAGTTCAATCTCTGAATTGCCGCAGCACTGGGCCGTGATATAGCCACTGCCTTTCACAATATCTTCCTGGTCAAAGGGGTACTCCACGCCGCCTGCTGTGGTGATCTTCCCCGTCCAGTAATATTTCCGGGTGTTCCCCTGCACCGCCTGCAGGAACGCCTCGCTCACCGGATACATCGGACACCCCTCCTTCCGTTTCCAGGCATCAAAAAAAGCACCAATCATTTCTGACTGATGCTCTTAGTAAAATAAACTTTTTTAATGTTCAAGGAAATTATACTGAATTTGTCTATCCAACAGACTCGAATTATTCAACCTCTTGATTCGCTGGAGTTTTTAATGTAATACCATATACCGTATTTATTTGTAACGGATCACTTTCTGCTATTTCACCATTATAGTACACAACAACTTCATCGCCAACAGAAATATCTGTATAACTTTCTTTGTTTTCCACATCTAACGAAACTTCACAGCTTGCCCCATAAGGATAACCCTCTGTGTTGATATAAATTATAATATAATCATCTTGTACTTCTTCTACAATCCCAGTAATACTTGGCTCATTTTCTATAATATAATTCATAGTTCGAGTGTTGCAGCCTACTAATCCTAATGCGAAGATCAAGGTTAAAATAAATGTGATCTGGTGCTAGAATATAAATAGTGCAAGTCAAAATGAGAAAATTCCAAATAGACAATACATGATACAATAGAAGTATCGTACTGAAGGAGGATCTCATTATGGCAAAGCAACATGACAAACAGTTTAAA
>OLIH01000326.1_pt1 | contig 35497 bp, 49 predicted proteins | sample 1609721 | NCBI WGS metagenome assembly OLIH01 (sample SAMEA4350157, study PRJEB24818) | metagenome | biome: human; feature: gut; material: faeces | place: Denmark | collected 2013-09
TTATCGCCTTCGATATAAGCGCAACGATCTGGTCTTCCTGCAATTTCAACTGAGCTTCTCCTAGCCCTTTTGCAATCAACTCAATGCTTTCAGAATTGTTCCGGATAGTCGTTTCTTTCTTATATCCATCCTGCGTAAGTTCAGTCACGTTTTCCTGCATCTGGTTTATCATATCCGTTATTTTACGAGGTTCATTAGACAGTGTAATCGTATTGTTCGACCTTTCTTCATCCAGTAGGTACTTTCGGATTTTTACGATACGGTGTGGTACATCGATGCCTCTGACAGGATCAATGATACAATGCGCTGTCTCTCGAATTTTCACCTTCAAGTCTTTGTACTTATCATCCACCGCGGCAAGGTCTATCATATTGATTGTGTATGATCCAACCGGTGCTGCCAACTCCTGCAGCTTCTTCCTTCCGTCCGCCAGAAGGCTTTCCTTGTTCGTGTATCGCCCATCTGTCCAGGAGCTCACTATCGGCTTGCCTTTGTAGCCCTGCAGGTCGATATACGGCTTCCCTTCATTGATATCAGAAAATGTCAAATCATCAGCACCGTAGCAGTATAGCCTTGTGACAAGTCCTGTGCTGCTTTCTTTATATGTATGGTCCTTCATGTTGAGTTCAGGTGTCACATACAATCCCGTATCCATAGAAGCGTACGGATCTATCACAGTAACAACCTTGCTCAGACAATCGAAATCATACTGCACATCATATACAGTCCTGCAGCGCATCAGTACATCGTACCCGTTGCATTTTTCCTTGTCCGGCGTACGTTTGATCGTTCTGACCTCTTCGCTGGTTACCGTCCACCCTGAAGGTTTGATATAATTTAATACATCGCCTATGGTTTTTGTCTGCAGTGCAGCGATATCTGCTGTTTTGAGATAATATGATGCCTTCCAATCATCCATATCCAGTTCGCAGGTAATCGTGGCTTGCGTGATCAGCTTATTTACACCCTTGATAAGATAGAGGTTATCCTCTGTCCTAACTTCTGCCTCAGTCTTTAAATACGTAAATAACTCCGAATCTGGCGGAACATCAAAAGAGAGCGTTTCTTCGCCCTCTTCGTCCTTTTCTACATATGCGTTCGTGGCTACCGTGATAGGCAGCCATCCGTCTTGTGTCTTTACACTTAACATATAACACCTCCTACAGATATACTGGGCTGTAATACATCACCACATCAGCATTCGTATTGCTTACCGTGATGATATGGTCACCCGGTTCCAAGCTTGGAAACTTGGTAAACATTGCATCAGAATATTTGTTTTTGCCATCCTCGGTTATAAGCATACTCTCACCATCCAGGATGATTTGTTTGCCTGTATGGATATTGCGTATCGTATATCCTCCTACTGTGATTTCTCCATTGTAATGAGGTGTTATCTCATAGCAGATACCTGCTTTATAGGTCCCTTTGATCGTGATGTAGTTATTACTGTTTTTCAAGGTAAAACGACGTTCCTCGCCTCTCTGCAGAACTAGCAATGAAAGAGTAAGCGTGAAGCTGCATACTCCTTCCTGCTGCACTGATGGTACACCATCAAGATAACACGTATACACATAACCGTCACCGATTCTCAATTCAAACCTATCGATAGCCTCTGATAAGAAACGGCTTATATCATTCTGGGAAATGAAATCTATCACTAAGTCGTATCGTTTAGGTTTCATATCGCGTTTTATCAATATAGGCACCATACTCTCTGTATAGGTATTTGATATCTGCATCGGCTGGTAATCGAATGCCGCAATAGAAGCGCTGAAGCTCCTTATAGGCTTTTTGTTTATCTTATGCATACCTTACCTCCCTTGAAATGCCATTTCTTCACTGATGAAAGGTGCCAGTACATGAGCGGTCTCCCTATCTCCGATATAGATACGGTTTTCGATAACGCCCTTCATTGTTGCAGACATGGCCGATAGATCTGTTTTAAACATTGATGTCTTTAGGATTTCGGTTTTAGACTGTATATCCGCAACTGCGGCCATTTTTGACTGTTCGGCATATACTGCCTGCCTTGCTTTTGAAACGATACCTGAAATATCTATACCTCGTTCACTTTCCTCGTTGGCCGCATCGATAGCTCTTCTAACGAAATCAGTAGCCGTCTTCTCTGCATCCTTTGATTTAGCTTCAAGTCCTAAAATATAGCCTTGTCCCGCCGTTATCCCTATTTCTCTTTTCCATTTTCGAGAGGGTGAATGCGAATCTTGCCCTTTCCTCCCACCGGCCATAGCACTTTGTACGAAGGAAAATCCTGCATTGAAAGCATCTACAGCCATTGATGCCAAACCATCAATATATCCTTGTGCTGACTCTTGTCCGACCGATTTCATTCCTGAATGATTACTGGATCCGGATGCAGAAGAAGATGCAAGTCTACCTCCCGCCGTTTTAGCAGCTCTTGTTTTGGAATCGATGCCCTTCCCATAACCGGCTGCATTATCAGCACCCTTTGACTTGCTTTCTTTTACTTTATTCATCGCTTCTACAGACTTATTTGCGAGATTTTTAGCAACATCGATAAGACCAGGTGTTTTTTCTTCTACAGTCGACTGTATACCACGAAGCTCTTTTTCCTTGTTCTCTTTGGATTTTTTTGCAGCTTCGATTTGTGCATCACTGATCCTTTTGTCACCAGCTTCCTGCCGCTGTATTAAATCCTTATAAGCCATATCCAATGCAGAAACTTCAAGCTCAAGATTCTTCTTTTTTTCTTCATACGTTCTGCCAGACTCAGCCTGTATATCCGTTTGTACCTTGACCCAATCATCTTTATTTTTACTAGCAGCAAGAGTAGCATTATTTTCATAATTGATGATTTCTTCTGTATGCTTGTCATAGCTTTTCTGATAATCATTCAAAACTTTTTTCTTATCACTTGTGGACTTTGCAAGAGTGCCATATTCCTGCAGCATCGCATCCTGTGCTCGACCTGCCTCAATAGCCCAATTATCACCATATTTTTTTATAAGGTCATTTTCAATCGCCTTCATACGATTATTTTTATCAGTGACTTCTGCCTGTAGCTTAGCAATTTGGATACCTTCTTTTTGCTGTTCGGTAATCGCTTTTTGATAGATAGGTTCCTGTGCATCAAGGATAGCTTTTACCCTCTTTTTCGTAATCAGCTCATTTATCGATGAAGTCATTTCCTTATAATTATTGATGACGCCATCAGTCATCGAGTATTCAGTACCTAAGGCATCATTGAGTTCACCAAGGATAAAAGAGGCGCGATCCTCGTACCCTTTTTTTACTTTCCCGTTAGCATCTACAAGAGTATCGAGCTCATTTTTCAGTTTCTCTGTGTTTTGGATCATTCCGAGGTCTGTCGCAAGCTTTTCTTCCTGCGTGTTTTTTAGTTCTTCCCATTCCTCATTACATTTCTCAAGACTTTCTCTTAGCTCTTCGTTTTCATCGGCAACATCATTCGTCATAAGACATAAAGCCGTAAGACCTGCAGTCAAAGCACCAACACCTATTGCAACCCATCCCATCGGAGATACGGCCTGTACAGCGTTTAATGCGGACTGTGCTGCGGTAGCAAGACTGATTTTTCCTGTCAGTAAAGCAACAGCTGTTTCCCCTAATGATAAAGTTCCATTCAATGCGGCTTGCGAGACAGTAACACCAGTATTGGCTATTTCGAAAAGCTTTACTTGGAGTGCAGCTTGTTGAAACGATCTCATCAAAGGCTCTATAACATCCTTTGCTGTATTATAAGTTTTCATGGCTAACATAGCTCCACCTACAGCAGATAATGCTATCGTGAGTTCTTTCCCATGATCGATAAGGAAGGAAAAACCATTCACAAGCAAGGGTATGGCTTTTTCAGCCAACTTAGCCGCTACTTCGATAAGCTTACCAAACGCTTCCGCAATCTTATCTACACTCTTTCCAAGCTTCCCATTACTCATCTGTTTAGATAATTCGTCTACACTTCCCTGTGCCACATCCATAGACTTTTTCAATGGCTTCTCAAACTTCGAATATGCCGCTATGCCTACATTCTTAAGAGAATTCACTACTTTGGTAGACTTCTCTTTGAAGGTATCTGTGACCTTGTCATATGCTTCTCCTACGACGTCGGTTTTTGTTTTCATAGCTTCAAGGTTATTGGTAAATGTTATAGCGTTATCCCCTGCCATCGATAGAGCAGCTTTTCCTGCTTCCAGAGATCCAAACATGTCGATCAGTGACTTGTCGTTCTCCTTTGCATACCCTTCCATATCCACGATGATATCTACAAGGGTAACTCCTTCATCCATCAATTCTTTAAAGGATTTCTTGCCATACCCCATGCCCTCGTACATGTCCATCATAGCTTTATTGGCCTGTGTACCGTTCTTACCAAGCTCTGCGATCAACTGATTCAACTGTGTAGTTGCTTGGGCTGTAGGTGTACCCTGTGCAGTCATACCTGCCAAAGCAGCACCGACCTGCTCGAATGAAACACCCATTGCAGATGCTGTAGGAGTCACCTGTGACAGAACAGACCCCAACTCATTTACAGTCGTGATACCCTTGTTCTGTGTCTGCATCAATACTTTGTGGATCCTGTCTGTTTCTGATACGTCCATCTTATACGCATTCAGCACCTTGGCTGTTGCTGTAGTGGCTGTATTGACATCGGTAAAGCCGGCTTTCGCCAGTTTCGTATTCTTCTCCAGGAATCCCAGCGCTTCCGACATATCATCACTGGCCGGGATACCTGCAGATAAAGCATCATACATCGTATTACCAAGTTCAGAAGCGGCCAGACCGGTCTTCGTGGAGAGCTCCAGCATCTTTCCCTGATACTGTGTCATATCCACCTGGGCATCACCGAACAGTGTGCTGGCCTTTGCATTCGCCTGTTCAAATTCTGAGCCAAGCTTTATGACTGCAACACTTGCTGTACCGATCGCCGCTGTGATGGCAGCAACCCCAGCTACTGCTGCATTCTTCATCATGTTCAGTCCTTTGGAAAAACCGGCTTCATCTATCCTGGTATCGATGATAATACTACCATCAGCCTGTGACATCGCATCACCTCATTTCAAAATTAAAAGAACCATCAAGGTTCTTTGATATTCATTCCTCCTGCAAGGAGAGTAGCAAAGCCGGCTGCTTTCTGCTCTGCAGTCCTGTTATCCGGAAGTGCATAGATTCGTTTCATTTCTGCGTAGTATCTCCTTTGCTCAGGAGACATCGTTGCTGTTACCCGAATGGACCGATACATCATCACTTTTTTTATATTGCTATCCTCCGGCAGTTCAAGGAACAACTGCTTGAATATCCACCAGTGCAGCTGCGCAGTGGACAGATCGATATTGTAATACTGCCGGAAGGCCGTATAGATCATGTACTGGTCATTCTCAAAATCATAGACCCGTTTCGCTCTGCCGGTACCTTTCCCTGTCTGATTGATGCCGCATTGATAAAACCATAACACCTGATCCATAAATTCCGGGATATCCGAATACATGCCATTCGTAACATTGAGGATGGCTTGGAATCGTTCTTCATTGCCGCAATCTTCCAACATCGTATTTTCAAATCGAATCCACGTACGGAAATCAGTCTTAATAGGTATGACCTGACCACATACTGTGATATGATCAGGTGCATCATCAAGCAAAAGGTTCACGACGTGGTTTTGGATTTACCTGGCAGAATGCATTGATCTCTTCAAAGATAAAAGTCATCAGTTGCTGATGCTCCTGAAAATCGACCGTTCTTCCAGAGAATATCTTTTCATACGCATTCTTCCCCAGCATCCTGTTCACTGTCTCCCTTACAAGTTCGCAGGATCTAAGCACGAGCCTATCCAATTCCTTCTCGTTCGGTTTTTTCTTCAGAGCATTGATGATCGGTTCCTGACACTGTGTGAATCTCTCTGCTGCCTTCGTAACTGCCAGTGAATATGGATTGAATCGGAAGGACTTTCCTTCGATCTCCAGCTTCAGCAGTTTCGGCTCTTTCTTGTCAAACGTAAATTTGCTCATCGTTATCCTCCTATTCCACTGGTGTTACTTCGGCATCCGCAGTAAATGTTTTCGTTTCCGGATCCCATTCGCCTTTCACGGCATCACCCTTATACATCAGTGAGCCAGACAACGCCATCGCATCACCGGCAGCTCCAGATCCACTGTTGTCTACCTTGATAGCGATATGCTGCTTATATGCTACCTGTGTTCCGGATGTCTTTCCTGCGATCCAGTTATAGACATTGACGATATCCGTTTCACAATCTGCTCCGACCTTTCTGTTACGCCCGATCTCTGCAATATACGTAGTAACATCATCAGCCTTATCCAGTTCTGCAGTAAAATCGAATGTCGGTGCATAGCCGATGACGGATGAGGTTCCGGACACCTGATGGATATAATGGCTGTCCTTCGTCTTAGCGTTCAGATTCTCCGTCAGCTCACTGAACCCTTCTCCGATCAGACACCATTTTGGCGCATCTGCTGTGCCGGTATTCATGAATGAAAGCAGCTCATTACGAGTTGCGATCCCTGTTGTTTGTGACATATAATACCTCCTAACTGTATTTTGATTTCTTCTTGTATGTCAGCTTGTACATAGCCATAAAAGTGGCCGTGTTGTTGTCTTTCCCAGTATCATCCGCAGGCGTCGATACCATTTCTATCTTCACAGGCACATAGCCTGGCAGGCTGAGGTTCGGAAAATGATTCTCCGTTTCCATATCGAAGATATCTGCCATGATATTCAACGGCTTCGTGATTGCCAATATGCTGTTGATGTCGTTGACCTTTGCTCTGTGATAGATGGCGAATGGCAACTCTGCATCATAGCCGCCTATGATATTGACTTTTGTTTTATATGCAGTGGACACCTGCTTCACTGCCATCGCCGGAGTTTTGTCCGTGAGATACTCGATCGATATCGGTACACCGATATTCAATGCCTGCAGATACTTATACAGGCTTTCAATGACCTGCGTATTCTCCTGTGGGGTTACACTATTTCTATCGTCCATTTCTATACACCCTCTTTGCTATTTTCAACCAGTTTTCTTTATACAGAGCCTTTGAGCGTTCAAACCAGTGGGAACAAGCCATCGGATGCACCTTTCCAAAATTCAATCTTTTGTCAGTCTTGACCTTTGTTTCTCCTCGCCTAGCCCAGGGACGATGTGTTATCTTTCCTACCATCACGTACCCATAGTATAAAAATCTGGAGTACGGTGTGTTGTAGATGATAAAGTCATCATCGCTCTGGATGCTGTTCGTAATGGAGTTTTTCAGATAGCCACTCTGCATCGGCACGAATTTCTCTGTATCCTTAACGATCTCACTTTTCAGAAGACGCCTGGCTCTTTTTGTCTGACTGTTCAGTCTTGCTTTTACTTTAGCCTCATTGAATTCGAATCTACTCATTTGCGATGATCTCCAGAAAATCAGGCTCATCACTTACCGGATTGACCTCACCGACGCTATTTACGGTATATTCATGACCTTTATATACGATAAGGTCCACATCCGGACGCAGGGTGAAGAACGCTTCTGTATCCTCCATTGAATCAAACACCAGCGGCTCCTTGTATGTACGCTTTTTAGCTCCTTCAAAGGCCACCAGATCATTCATATCTATGATGACCAATAGATCACCTGCAGGCTGGATACCTTTCTGCGATTGCTTCATTCCATATGCAGCGTCTGCGCACACATGATTGACCGTCGTGGTCTGATACTTTGCCTCGCCATCTAACTCATCCACCTTGTTTCTGATGAGTATCCTATGAGGTCGGATAAACCTAGGTGAACGTATCATAAGCACATCGTCAACAGGCCTGCATGCCGCAGCAGATCTCGTAACTCTGTGACCATCATCGGTGATAACGGAACATTATTGAACATAGGTACCTGTTTTCCTTTCATCTGGTAGTTGAATCCTTTCGTTGTTACTGTTGCTATGTTGAAATCGGAATTACCGTTCAATGCGGCTTTTCCACCATTCTCAGCAATGAAGTCTACCTGCATCGTAATGATATCGCTGAAATCGATATCGTATTCTGACAGCTTCCTGACCTTCCAATACGGAATGTTATTCTTGATATACGAATCGATCAGCCGGCATACACCAGGCTCCAGCTGACCAAATTCATATTCATCAAGAGAACCACCGCAATTCCGATACTGCGGATATGTGATCATGGTTACCTCCTGTTATACTTCCTCTACGAGATAGATGCGACCGTTCGTCAGCCCTGTGACAGCTGTGATACCTTCGCCAAGAGCAGCCTTTTCCGCTTCCTCTGTAAGTGTTCCATCTGCAGCAGTATACTTGACAGTAGATGCATTCTGGACACGGTATGTCTTTCCTGCCTCTAACCCTGTGATCGTTTTATCCCCTGCAGTGCCGAGGCTGCCCTTCGCTAATTTCACTACACTTACTGGAGCAGAGATCTTCACCTTGCGGAAGACGCCGGCTTTCTTACTGTTCTTCAGCACGATACCTGCCAGCATTTCGATTTCACCAGTCTTTACAGCTCCCGGTGCTTTCATATCCGGAAGATACGTTTTGATGAGCTTTTCTCCCTTCGGACTGATGCCGTGGCAGGCGTCCAGACCGATCTTGATAGCATAGATAGAGGTTTCTCCGGATGTGTCTGTAGCTACGCAAGGAACAGTGGTCGAACCGTCATAATACTCACCCATATCTACCATAGGGATGCCGTCATAGTTTCCAACCTTGCGACCGAAAGCGTCTTCTGTCTGCGTGAAGTATTTCAGTTCACGAGCGACTGCGCTCATGATCGTTTTCATACGGCGGTTCATGAGCAACATGTCCGGACGTCCATCCAATGTCCCCAGCCACTGGTCCAGCTCAAACACGAATTTCTTGCTGTTTGCTGCAATCTTCGTTTCGTCTGAAAGGTCGATAGCTGCTGTAGGGATGTATTCTGTACTCGTTCCCTTTACCAGCTTCTCCAATCCGTCAAAATCAGTTTCCTTGTTTGTGGAATCCGCATTGATGAAATCATAATGGAACTTGTTAGATGCTGCTTTCGTCTTCTGCTGTAACTGAAATGCGATTTCAGATTTTGCAGCCGTATCCTCGAGTACACGGTCTACCTGGAAGCTACCACCGAAGATCTTGATATCAGCATTCTTCTTAGTTTTCAGAGCCTCACCCGGCTTGTACTCTTCGTTTAATTTACGTCCTTCTGCTGTAGAAGGTGTCAGCAGCTGCATGTACCCGTATGTCATCGTACTGCCACCGGTACCTGGTGATACTGCGTTATCAAAAATCAATTTGTCTAAAAGAAAAGAGTCCCGGCGGAACTCATCTACGACCATCTGGTCTACTTTGTCGGCCATACCGACCTTTGCCTGTGCTAATGTTAATGGCATCTATTCATCACTCCTATTCTTTGCCATAGTGATCGTCAAGGGCAGATTCCCAAGTCGATTCTTTTGTTTCTGGTTTATTGTCATGGTCTCCTCCGAGATTCACGTTCTGTGGATCAGCTTCTTCAAAGAGAAAACCGTTGTCTTTTTTGATATTTTCCAGCTGCTCTTTCAATCCGGTAACTGTACCATCATCGTTCAGTTTAACGATGTCAGTATCCAGAAAAGCCATCAGTGCTTTTTCACTCTTTGGCTTCGCCTCCGCAATCGCCAGTTTGATGGCAGCTTCTTTCTTAGCGGATGTAAGGTCATCCTGATACTTCTTTTCCCAGTCTTTTACATCCTGCTGCAGCTTTGCTACATCCACACCATCGAATTTTTTGACAGTGTTGGATAACTCTGTGATTTTAATATCCTTGGCTTTGATTTCATCGTCGTACTTAGATTTTGACACGTACTCTCCACTAGCTAGATTGGCAAGTTTTACTTTATCATTGCCTTTTAGCTTTGCTTCAACTTGAGTATACAGATCATCACCTAAAAATTCTTTTAAAAATTCCATTATTTCCTCCTGTGTTTTTTATATCCGGTTCTCTCCGGGAATAGGCTGGCAGTTTATATCTCTTGCCATCGAGTAATGATGCAGTTTAAACGACATGCTCAGGTCATGGTAAATGTGGTCCGAAATACGGTAGCTTACGTTTAGGCGGATCATTCATATAACTGAGACGTTCTTCCGTCTTGTGGCCACAAAAAATGCAGGTATCATATTCCCGTATGACCCTGCATCCTTTATCATAATAAATTCGCTGCTCCGTGATATATGCATGTTTACACATTATCTCACCCTCTTCCAGGTATTAAAAAAGCACCCATCACGAGTGCTTAATCACTGTATACTATTTTATCGATAATACGTTCTGCTTGACGTCCGATATCTGTGATATCATCATTCTCATCCATTGTGAAAACAGTGAAATCATGTAATGCCTCTATCAAATCATTCGGATCAGCAGATTTTAACAGAGATTCGGCATCTGTGATATTTTTCTTAATAAAATCAATTTCTTTATCATTTAAAACCATAAGAATCTCCTCTCTACTTTTTCGGTGTTGTCTGAATCAATATTTTTGTTACCGGATTCACGGATACAATGCATTCATCAGTAATATAATTTATACTCTTCTTTCCTGTTTTCTTGTCTGCCTTAGTCTTCATCGTTCCTTGCTTAAGCGCATTCTTGACACTCTGAATATTAACACCTTTTCTCATACCTTTTACAGGCTCATTGCTACTTTCATATTGACCTATGATGCGATCGATGAAATGCGTTTTATATCCTGATACTATTATACCACCTTTTGCCTTTAATCCGATAAGTTCTTTCTCGATAATTTCAGCTGTCGATCTATATGTATCAAAGGTTACAAAGGAAGAAATATCACCTTTTTTTAAGGCTGTCTCATATCCTTTCAGAAGTATATTGTTTTTCCTTACCGTCGTTTCCTTAATCGTGATAGTGCGCTTCTCAATCTTCTCCCTGGCATAATTACGTTTCATGTCAGGATGTGCTTTCAGGAAGTCTGCCTGGCGTTTCTGCCATTCCCTGACTTTCCTTGCTTCTCTGGTGTTGTCCACACCACCAGCCTTGTTCACAGCCTGCCTACGCTTCCATTCCCGTATCTTACGCTCATTATAACGCTGTTCCTGGTCAAGCTCATATCTGGCATCATTCTCAGCGTTACTGTAATGCTCGAATGGCATATTGGATAATCCCTCAAAATACGGAAAAAAGCCATGTCTGCAATTCCATCCTCCAAGACCTGCACCGGTACCATATCCGGTAGCCTGTTCAAAATTCTGATAGTTCTTGTATTTCTTTTTCCACCAGTACACTTTCCCTTGCCATGCTGCGTGCTCCGGACGTGCTCCTACATGTGACGTCGTAGCTACCAGATTCCCTCCCAGATCATCGAAGTTTTTTTCCTGACACTTACAAGCGGTCTGATTGACACCGGACCTCACCGCATTACGGATCACGCTGTCCGGCCGTCTGTGTGCACCACTTTGATAATCGATCCACTGGAGTCCTGTTTTAGCTACCTTATCAATGGCAAAGCCTACAGCTTCCTGCTGGCTGAAAGCTCCACTCTGTATTCCTAGGTATGTCTGATCAAGTGAAGAGATGAGCAGCTTCCTCGCTGTCTTTGCTGTAGTCTTACAGATATTACGGATCTCTCCGTTCGTAGCATCGATGCCCTTCAGGATGAGCTTGCTCAGATTGGCTTTATCATAACTGAATGTATTGATAAGTCTATTCTCATAGGCCTCTTTGAATATCAGGTTATCAGATTCAACCGCCTCATATGCTGCACTGGATATGATATCTGAAACACGCTCTTCACTGATTTTCAGGATATCAGCGATCTGCTTCTTGATTTCAGAGTCATGCAATCCCAGTGCCTTCGCACGATTCAGCTGATACTGTGCAGTGCTTGTCGTTTCATACTTATTTTCGTGTATCCGTCGGGCGATGTCTTCCAGTATACTTGTTTCCAGGTCAGCGAATAAGACTTCGATCTCATCAGTACAATGTGCAAGATAATACGGATCCAGCATCAATCATCCTCATAGGTGATGCCCTTTTCCTTATTCGCTGATTTCAGTATCTCTTTTGCCTGACTCTCAGTTTCACCAAACCATTTCACACGCCATTCCCATTCCAGCATGATTCCGGCGCTCACCAGCTGCATGTCCATGAGTTTTTCTGCCTCTTCATCATTGAACATCGTATTGTCGAATTTTATAGTAATTTTAGCATCTGGATTTACAGACTTACCACATAATTCCCTTCCAATAGTGAGAATCGAACGTGTCATTTCGGTCAAGACATCTTGTATCACCACACGCTGCTTCCATACACTTTCTGTCAGATCCTTGCTGCTTGCCTTGACCTCGGTAGCCGTTGCCATCGTTTGTATACTGAATTGATACTTGTTCTGACCAAAACCTACCTTTGAAGAGAGCAGATTCAATGCGAACTGGATACCATTCTTGTTTTCTTCCACACGTAGGGATGGATTGTATTCCTGGAAGAATCTATCTGCTGTCGGCAACTGCTGTCCAACATTCACGAACATGCTCTGTTCGATTGCTTCTCCGGCCATCGGCTTCTTGTTGATAACAGGCTTTCCGTTACTATCAAGCTTCGGCTTACCGTCATCCCCCATCACCGGCACATCCTCTGTACTGATGACATCCTGACTCATGAACACCTTCTTGCGTCCTAAAATGAAATCTGTATACATGTTATCATAGGCAATATCACATGCCTGGAGCTGATCTGTCGCATTTGCAAATACGGATATCCCCATCGGTGTCGTTTCCAGGATATTGTTTTCGATGTTAGGTGTCAATATGAAGAAAGGCTTCGCAGGGAGGATATACCACAGTGCTTCACCTTTTGGATTGGAGCTGACCGGCTCATATGAATCGCCGCTTTTCAGATAGTAATGATTTTCCACCCTGTAACGGCCATCATCCAGCTGCAGCATGACCTGCAGATACATATAAGACTTCCCTGATATCTGCTTGCTGCTGGCGAATGCGCATTCTGTAATATCGTCACCGTCCCACGATAATGGAATGATACAACAGGCTTCCTTGATACAATTGATTTTCACACTTTCTGCTGTCAGCTTTCCTTTCCACACTTTTGCTTTGTAAGGTACCAGAATGAATGCTGCTGTTCCCAGAGCGTACTCTTTTTCTACAGTCTTATTACCATTCTTCCAGAACTTAGACAATCCAAAAACGCCACCTGCCTGTTCGTTTTCATCACCGGTGACGAATTTCTGAGATTCGTTTATTTTATTATCTTTGCTATCGTCTTTCCCATCTGTGCCGACATCCACCGTCTCATCGATGATAACCGTTGTCTTATCATTAAGAATGAGATTGGCCCAGTCCTCACATACTTTTTTAGCCATCTTCAGGGATTTTCGTTTCATTGTCATCAATTCTTTTTCAATATTCGTTACTTTATACTGGTGGAACTTTGGCACATATCCCTGCCACCACTGCTTCCAGTATTCGATGTTACCGTAATATTGCTGTAATTCCTCTGGTATCTCATGGCCAAGATCCTTCAGAACCTCATAAACGTTCTTCATAGCATCCCTCCTATCTGAATGCGGTAATATAATCCATGAAAAAGCTCCAGCTGTAGAAATGTGCATCGAAGCTATCGACATCAGTCGTAAAATCATCCAGGATAGCATCCTCATCCTTTTTCTCATCGTAGAGGACCGTGGCCAGCGCTTCTGATACTGTCGGTACATTCCGGAACAGCATACGCTTCTGACCAAGTAGCAGGTTATAGACAAGTATCCTGTCTTTTCCTTCTACCTTTTTGCAATCCCAAACGACCGTCGTATACCCAGCACGCTGTACATATCCCCGGATACTGTTCAGGATGACCTGTTCTGCGTTATCAACGAATATATATGCTGGATAATACCCCTCTAAGATACAAAGCTGTATCATTTCCACACATGCACGGCAGATACTTACCGTATCGATCGTACCTTTCGCATGAGTGATCTTCTTTTCCAGGAAAGTGCAGATCGAACTGTAGGCCGGTGCTATCCCTGTAGCTGCGAGCGTGGAATGAGATCTCGTACCTCCGATATCCAGTCCGATGTTGACCATCTGAAAAAAAGGAAGTATCTCTACTTCCCAGAGTTTTGGATTATCCGCATATGGTTTGAATATCAGTCCTTCAGCATTGCACCACTCTCCAAGGATATATCGGTTATACTCTACGGTGCCGAAATACTCCTTTTTCAGTTCTTCTCTCACTTCATCAGGTAGGAATGGATTATCATCCAGCTTATACTGCTGACAGTACACATCAGCATCACTGTCAATGAATAGTTTCAGCCAGTGCTTTGGGTGCTGTGGGTTTCCGGTGCCATCAAACAGGCTATATCCAGTCCTCAATCGTGATTTCAGCAGCTGAAAGACCTCTTTGTTCCAGTCTACTGTTTCATCACCGTAGCAATATTTCAATGTGGATCCACGCAGCCTTGCAACAGAGCTTATCTTCTCAGCGCCCAATACGTAAGCATCCTCACCGAACAGATGGACCTTATTGGTTCCCTTCCGGATATCTCCTACTAAGTCAGGTCCCCAGTATTCACGCATCGGCTCCAGCACGTTACGTTCGACTGTTTGCTGTGTAACACCTATCAGAGCATTCAATCCTTCTTTTCCGTGGCGTTCTCGCAGCCTTTGCGGTATCAGATAGGTAAAGTCAAGGTACGTCTTTCCGGTACCAGTAGCGCCAATCTTGAAGTTCCAGCGATGATTTCCTTCACGAATGAATTCAGCCTGCTTTTCGCTCAGCATCTCGTTGCATCTCCTCCAGGATCTTATCTACTTTTGACAGCTGTTCATCATCACCTTTTGCTATGGTAAGCTTATCCGTCTGTGCCTGTATCTGTGCAAGCTGTGCTTTCTGAATCTCACTGGCAGTGTCCCAGTTCTTATGCAGCAGCTCGTCGTATTCCTTGATCATCGACATCAGTGTCTTCATAGACCTGCTTAGAGCACTCATGTTGCCTGCCTGTTTGTCCCAAGCTTGCTGGATTTCATACCCTTCTCCCTTTTCGCCGGAGAACGTCGTTTCTTCTGTCTTATCGTCCTTGTCTTTCACATAAAGGATCTGCTGGGAGTGGATAATATTTGCGTACTGCAGCTGAATGTTATGCCACAGGATATCGAGAGGATTCTCCGGTATCTCTCCAATGATCTCATTGATTTCTTCAGGCAGCCACTTTGAAAAAAGCCCGTGCTTACGGGCATGTTGATTTCTGGGTGGTCCAGTGGCATTCTTATTGCCTGGCTGGCCTCCTCGTTTTTTCCGAACGTTCGCATCCTTTTTATCCGAACGCTCGCTATCCCATTTGTGGGTGGACTTCCAACGCCGAACAGTCCCTTCTGGCAGATCCAACTGCTTCGCTATATCGATCAATTTCATACCGTCAAGATACATCTGCTTGGCTGGTTCAATACGCTCATCCGGTTTCTTCGGCATCTTATCACACTCCTTTCTAGGTAAAAGAAAAGCACCTCATTGGGTGCTCCCTAAATATAGCCAAGCTCAAATATTTAGTTTCTTCATTAACGCATTTTGCAGTACGTTTGAAAAGTTAACGTTTTTTTCCTCAGCCAATTCATTAAGCCAAGCTGGAATCGTAACATTTTTCCTTATCGCTTTTTTGTTATAACGCTTATTGAATTCAATGGAATCAAATTCAATCATCATAACAAACATTCCGTTTGCACAGTCGATCGTAGATGGATCACTCATCTCAGGAATTTCTTCTTTGTTTTCTTTTCTCACATCCAAACAAAGACCTAAACATTCCTTGGCCATCTCAATCGCTTGCTCTAATGTGTCTCCACATGTGATAGCTTCTGGCAAATCTGGAAACGTAACATTGTAGCGATCATCTTCTTTTTCAAACAAAGCTGGATAAATCAACTTCATAATCATTTCCTCCTTTTATTTTATTTCTTTCGGTATACTCTATTTCAGGACAGGGGCTATAACAGCCCCGCCTGTTTTAGAATATTCCTTTCAGTGCCTTTTGGTAAATCTTTTGCATGAAAAGGAACAACGACGCTTCTATTGGTCACAGGATTATTCAATATTTTATGAGAACCTGCCTGCCGTATCTCAATAAAACCGTTTTGTTTAAGCAGTTTAACCATCTGCTTTGAAGTCATTGGCATCGTATGACCTCCCTTCATCTATATTATAATACACACTAATGCGCATGTCAATAATTTTATACGTATTTATACACACTGATTATCGTATAAAAATTAAAAGCGCCCTTTTCAGACGCTTTACGCTAGTAAGTCCGCTTAGGATTCCTTACCGCTTTTTCTCATAGATCGAAGCAGGAAGTTCTACCTCCCTGCTATATCCATGCTATCATGATAACACACTTGACATGGAAGTGGACTTCCATTTTGACTTATTTTAATCTTCTAGCAATGTTTGTGATGATTCTTTTTGAGACCTTACACACATTACCAGAAGATGTACAGCATTTCTCAGCAGCACCTTCAGCATTTTCGCATCGGTTGTTAATCAGATATTCCATGATGATATTCTTGTGATCTGGATTTCTAATTTTTGCAAGCCAACCATGAACGACCTCCATAGCCTCTTCATGCTTATCCTGCTCCTGGATCAGCTCGTGTTCCCTTGCCAGCAGCTCGTTCTCCCAAGGTGTGCAGCTGCCCTTGTCCTTCGATACTCTGATGATGCCGGTCGAAGTAGATCCGGATGAAAGCTCAGCTGCTATGTTGACCAGTTCCTCCTGGATAAGATCTGAGGCATGCTTATGATACAGGTAATCCGTGAAACAGCTCAACACATGATTTTCTTTGATACTCAGTACGTCTTCTTCTTTTACTTCTTTGATTTCGATCATCCTGATCCACCTTTCTATTTTCAACTTCTGATCAATACGACATTCCAATTCAGCTGATAATACTGCTTCACCTTTTTAGGCAGTGACTGTGGACTGTGTCTGGTTCATGTCACTGCTACAGGCCGTTCTTTGTTACGCAGCAGTATGTACCCCTGGTGATGCTCCGGCCTCATGAGGAAACCTCCTGAAGGAGCCACTTCTCTAATTTTTGTGCATTAGCGCAGACACCTTCAAGTACACAGTTTGTACACACAGGCCAATCATCAGGACTCTGTGATGAAATCAAATCCGTAACTGGACAGATTGCAGAATCAGCCAGTATTCCTGCAATCTGTTTGGCATACTTTTCAGCATTCTTCATTTTCTGTCTCCATCTGCACATCAGGCCCTTCACCATAATCTGCGGCACATCTTTTACTGTCTGGCATTAAGTACATGCACTGATCACCGGTCACTTCACAGTAATATCTTCCTTCATCAGGATCATAATACTTAGCGCATTTACATCCCATGTTGTTTACCCCCTTTCAATGGACACCAGCGAGGTGATGTCTTTGTCGGTATAACATTACCTTTCGCCTGTGCTATTCTTCTGTGTGGTTCACACTCAGTTCTGGCAATAGTGCACCACCAGTTGCTGCGTGAATTGTTATGCTGGGATATGTCTGCAATCAGATGTTTACACTCACTGCACTTCATCTCTTCCTCCTTGTTGCATAACAGATAATCAGCAACGACCTTTGCAAATTCAAAATTACCGGTTTCCAAATATCGTTCAAATGCTTCTGCTGCCTGTTGCTTTGTTGTCATATTATTTTCCATCCTTTGTAAATACTAGCCAATGCGTATCACCTCGCTTATTGCCAAATAGAGGTGATACCTCAGTCAACTTCAAGATTTCATTTATTTTGATTTGACATTCACTCCATTTGAAAATTAAGAAGCCTCCTGGTCTAAGTACTCTCATACACTCAGAGAAGCCCTGGCTTATATCCTGTTCCCAATTCCTACTAAGTTGGCCATACTGCGCTCTCATGATAGAATTATGCCCCGCCCACCGTAAATGTGGAGGGTCGAAAACAACCATGTCAAATCGATTGGTTTTGAATGGGATATCACGAAAATCCCCTATCACATCAGGATTAACGTTGACATGTTTATCATATATTTCGCATTCTTCCTTACGAATATCCATGAAAATAACATCGGAATGTTGCTTTTGAAACCAAAACATTTTGGAACCGCAGCATACGTCAAGTATTCGTTTAGTCATTTTTCTTCACTCCTATCTTTTCAACGCCTCTATCAGCGCTTTTTGTGATACATCTTTCTGCTCTAAAGACTTCATCATATCCTCATCCACCGTCCCTTTTGCAACCAAATGGTAGATTCTTACCGTCTCTGTCTGACCCTGCCTGTGTAGTCTTGCATTAGCCTGCAGATACAGCTCCAGATTCCAATTAGGCAGCGTGTACCAGATGATGATGGATCCTCCATGCTGCAGGTTCAAACCGTGACCGACAGATGCAGGGTGTACGAGCAGCATATCGATCTTCCCGTCGTTCCAGTCTGCTACATCCTGCTGATCTTCGATAGTGCGGATATTGTCATCAGGGAAGTGTTCGGTGATACGTTCATAGTCATGTCTGAAGTAATAGAACACCATGACAGGCTGGCCGTTTGCAGCTTCCAGAAGATCCTCTAAGGCCTCTAGCTTCGCCGTATGTATCTGTCTCACTTTATGGGCTTCGTCGTACACAGCGCCTGCAGTGAACTGCAACAGCTTGTTGGTGACCACGCCAGCATTAGCTGCGGTTATCACTCCGTCCTCACAGATTTCCAGAATCTTTTCACGTTTGAATCTGTGGTACTGCTGCATCGCTTGTTTACTCAATACGACCTCCTGAGTGAGATATTGACAGTCCGGTAGTTTCAGCCAGTCTTCAGCTTTTAAGCTCATACAGATATCTCCAATGGCATCATAGATTCGTCGTTTTGCACCTTCCTGCAGTAGCCATTCATAGATCACATGTCCGTTTCTTCTCCCAGGCATCAGATACCGGCTTCTGAATGTAGACAATGTACGGCCAAGTCGTTTCCCCTGATCCATCAGATACAGTTGTGGCCAAAGATCAGGCAGACCTTTCGGTGCAGGTGTTCCGGTTAAGCCTATGAAGCGGTCTACTAAAGGCATTACCTTCCTCAAAGCTTTGAATCGCTGGGCTTGAGGATTCTTGAAACTGGACAATTCATCAACCACTACCATGTCGAATGGCCAATCACGCCCGACCACTTCCACCAGCCATGATACGTTTTCCCGATTGATCAAATAGATGTCAACTTCCTGCTTCAATGCCTTCAGTCTTTGCTGTCTGCTTCCCAGCACACGGGCGTACGTCAAATGCCGCATATCTTCCCACTTACTGATCTCGTCCGGCCAAGTAGACTGCGCCACCCTTATCGGTGCGATGATGAGGACCTTCTCAACATTGAAATAGTCATACATGAGTATGTTTATTGCTGTGAGTGTAACGCTTGTTTTTCCCATCCCCATCGGAAGGAACAGTCCTGATCTAGGTTTATCAAGTATCCACTGGATAGCTTTACGCTGATACTCATGCGGATGATATCTCATTCCGGCAATTCTCCACGCATCATGTGACTTATCAGATAGTCGATCTGTTCTCTGTTACGCAGCACATATGCTTTCATGCCCTGTCTACGTAATTGATTGATGCGCCACTCTTGCATATCCGAAACTCTACCACCTGTTGACCGCTTAAGTTCTACGAAACAGATCTGTCCATTCATGATTACGATCCTATCCGGCACTCCTGCAGTCCCGGGTGATGTGAATTTCCATGCAAGACCTCCAAGGTTGCTGATACGATCAGTCAGGTATTTTTCAACCTGGCGTTCTGGATCGGTCTTCGTCGTGCTCTGCCACCCCATAAAAACACCCCTTTCTCTTCCGCAACGGCGCAACATTCTCACGCGTAGGCACTATGTATGTGTGTATTAGGCGTGTGCCCTTATGTGTGTACTCCCTAATAGTATATATTTTATAATTATAGAGATTTATTGTTGCACTGTTGCATTACCTATATTTCGCCTATATTTAAAGTGTTTCCGGCGCAACGCTCGTTTGTTGCACAGTGTTGCGTCTGTTGCACTGTTTTTTCCTAATGTTGCACTTTTTTTTCGTGCTGTTACGGTTTTGTTGCAGATTCTATTTCCTTATGAACCCTCTTGCTGCTCCATAAGCCTTCCCATATCTTAGTGATCCGCTTTTATCCCACTTGCCTGTTTCCATGACGATATGTTCGATCTCCTTCTTTTCCTTGGAGCCAAGCGCCTTGATATCTCCACCCAAGGCCTCGCACCAGATTTCCTGAACGCACACCTTGTTTCTTCGGATACAACCTTCCTGCATTGCTGAATCCTGAATGTAGTTCCTTCGTTCATATATGTCCTTGGTGTACCAATCTTCCGTAATCGGGGTATCCAGGTACTCCAGCACCTGTCCTTTATAGGGGGAGACATATTCATGCGCCTTCTGTATTTTGTCCGCCTGAGCCTTTAAATCGCCTTCCAGAATGAGGGATTCACCTTGGTGGTATCTGTATACCGCTTCTGCCCATATTTGATCTATAGTCTCTTGTGTCATCTCAAACATGTTCAGACGCTTCTCATGTAACATGACATCCACAGGCCAGAAACGTCTGTTCCCCGCATAATCTCTCAGATAATCATCATCATTAGCTGTTCCAAACAGCACACACTGCCTTGGATTATCCGTTGTTATTCTTGCATAAGCCTTACGATAGTTGTCGCTGGTGGAAGTTATGAATAGCCTTACGGCCTCGATTTCACTCTTTCTCGTTGCATTCAGCTCCCCAAGCTCTAGGATCCATTTACCATCAAGTGCCTCATAGGCATCCTTACCTTTGATAGCTGGGATCGTGTCACTGAACCACTCCTGTCCTAGTCTTGATATGATGTAGGACTTTCCAACACCCTGAGGACCACTTAACACCAGCACTGTATCGTACTTGCACCCAGGTTCATACGCTCTCTTAACAGCCGCACAGAGCTGTTTACGTGTAACCGCCCGTACATACTCACTATCCTCAGCACCCAGATAATCAATAAAAAGTGTGTCGAGCCTTTCCACCCCATCCCAGTTCAAAGCACTAAGGTATCTGGTAACACTGTTGTATGAGTTTTCTCGATGGACATTGATCAATGCATCCAGTACTCTTTCCTTGCTATTGATTTCATAATATTTTTCAATATAGCTTCTTAAAGCTGAATCATCATCGTCTATCCATTGACTTCGATATTTGTCATACTTCCACCAAGGCAGATTGGCAGTCTTATATACTCTGCTTTTGAATATATCCAGTCCCCCTACCCCATCCTTTAGATTAGGATCATTTTTCAAGATTATTTCAATATTGCTTCTGGTAGGCAGGATATCATTGTTTTTTCCACCACGCTTTAATTCAGACATCCACACATAATTATCTTCTTCAAAATCTTCTTCGAAATCTCTTATGCGCTCCATGTCCATCGTCTTGATAGTATCCGAATCCTTTCGAATGAAGTCCATCATGGCTACCCAGGAGGGCAGCTTATTCACTGGTGTCTCCGGTTTAGCCTCCGCATCCAGATCATGAAACTTATGAATGCGCACTAAGTCGAAGGCATTGCATAATTGCATACTACACGGATCCGTAGCATGATTGCTATATGCAAAGCGGTCATTGTATGTCACAAGTCCCCCTGCAGTAGATCCTTTTATATACGTATAGCGGTTCTCTTCCCTGCATGGCTCATACACATCAGCCAGGAAAGTGGTTATCGCAGAGCGTATATCATATGTACGGCAGAATGCACCTATCAGTCCATCTTTCTCTAATGGATCCCCTTGCTTCTTCGCTGCGCGTTTCTTGATCTCCTGAACTCTCGAAGACATTGGCCAGAAGCTGATGTCTCTCCAATCCGGATATCTATCAAGGACACACTGCGGATCCAGGACAGGGCCGTCAAGACAATGATAAACATATTCACCGTCTGCAGATGTACTTGGCCAGTACATCAATCTCGAGGGCTGATATGTCGTATCATCGAAATAGTCGATTCCTATATCTTCAGCCAATTTTCGTGCAATTGCTTCATATTGTTCAGGTCCTACTGGAGTTGACAGCGGTATGATCAAACGATAACGAGGACTATCTGGTCTGTGTTTATGTGTACTGTACATACAACAGCTATAACCAAACAGCAGATCGATATCGTCCCATAGGTCTGGTGATGCATAATCTGCATCAAGAGTGATTAGAGTGCGATTCATGACGTTCGTATCTAGGCGGCGTCCTTCTTTTAGTTGTCCACCAACGAATCCGCCTATATCCTTGATCTCATCCTGTTTCTTCTTTGTCAGCTTTAGATACTCAGACATCGTTTCTCTGGTCCTGTATGTATCCCTGACCTTGTCCAGGAAGGCAGACCACATCATCGTTTGATTTTTCCATTGCTTTTCATAGCGGCTCTTTCCGACCGATATCTGTATCTCCATATCATGCATCTGCCTTTACCTCCATACCATTTAATCTTTTCTGTAATATTCACTGACGAATCCGTCAGCCGTAAGTATAGCACCCGGTGCCCAGCTCAACGGCTCTGCCATGATACTCTCTATTTCCTCTAAAGCGGCACGAGCATCCTCTTTAGGCACCTCCACGACTACCTCATCATGCACATGCATAACTATCCTATAGCCTTGCTGATCAAGGCGCAGCATCGCTGTTGCCAGACAGTCACGTGCAATGGCCTGGATAAGGTTCTCGAACAGTTTGCCGCCCCATGTCTTCTGCCGGCACCACTTTTTTGTTTGTTTACCATCCTGATCAGATCCATATCCTTCATAGGTGAGTTCTTCTCCATACTTGCCTGGTACGAGTTTAGGCCTGATATATGCCAACTTTCGACCGGATGGCAGCTGCGCAAAGAGGACACCCGATTGATAAAAGTAACTCACACCATGTGCCACTTGTACTCTTCTTCGGTCTCTCACAGCCGAATAGGCTGCATCCTGAACCTGATACCACATCTTCTTGATATTTGGAGATGCTAATCTCCATTTATGTACGATATCCTGCATCTCCTCTTCCGATAGTCCCATAGACGCGCCTCCCATACGTTCCAGTGCAGATACACCTCCGCCATAGCCCAGTGCCAACTCCGCCACTTTGCCCTTCTTACGCAGGTCAGAGCCTTTCGTGACCTGTTCGACAGGTACATGAAACATCTGTGCAGCCGAAGCTTCATAGATCTTTCCTGTTGAAGCAAATACATCCTGTCTCCATTTTTCATTACAAAACCATGCAGTGAGCCTTGCCTCGATAGCTGAATAATCTGCTACAGCAAACATATGTCCATCAGGCGGAATAACTGCCGTTCTGATCAGAGTGCTGAATACCTGATTATAGGATCCGTACAGCATATCTATTGTTTCAAAATCTTTTTCCTTGACCAGCTGTCTTGCCAATTCGATATCATCGAAAGCATTTCTAGGAAGGTTCTGAGGCTGAAAGATACGTCCTGCCCAACGCCCTGTCCGATTTGCTCCGTAGAAGCGGAAGATTCCATGCAATCGGTCATCTTTACATATCGCTCTGACAATTGCATCATATTTCTTTACTGAGGTCTTACCTGCTTCCTGTCTCAGATGCAGAAGTCTCCTTGTTTCACTGGAAAGCGTTTCATCCTGCAGGAGCTCTTTGACTGCATCCTTGTCCAGTTTATCTACTACTCGGTTCTCTCTGTTTCCTATCCATTCCTTCAGCTGAATTACGCTGTTCAGATTGATGCCTCCTGTGATGCGGATGCATTCATCTTTCATCTGCTCGTCTTTTTTCATGCCAAACTTAAGTACGTTTTTTACAAGCTCGGTATCGATCCTTGCCCCATAATCATTCATTCTCTGATCCCAGCACCACAGTTCCTGCTCTTCCTTTGGTATTGGAAACTTGTCAAGCTTATAGCTGATCTCACGTTCTGTTTCTACATCTCGCTGACAGTATTCCTTGAACAGCCGCCATTTCTCAGGCGCATGACGAGGAAGGTTTCTTGTTCTTTGTCCATTCGTTCTGGTCGGTTTACAGGGTTTGCAGAAATAACTGATCAAGGCTGTTCCTGTACGAAGCTTCTGCTTATCTTCGTCCAGCCCCAGTACGATGCCTATGTCCTTCAATGATGCAGGCATACCGAGCATGGAAGCGTGCACCATTGAACAATGCCATTGATCTGCAGTGAAATGCTCGCTTAAATGTTTGGACAGGCACAGTCGCTCGAATGCTGCATTATGTGCGCACTTGATGATGGAAGGATCTCTAATCAGCACCTGAATCGGCAGGGGGATGATATCTCCCGACACCAGATCAATCACTCTGACGGGCTGATCGTCGATCGCATAAGCAAAGAGGAGGATTTCAAAGTCCTCGCTCTCTACATATTTATATACACCACATGAATTAAGGTCAATCGAGCTATAGGTTTCCAGATCGATATGCAGTGTTTTCATGAGGCTAACCTAACAGATCGTCTTCGGCATTATTGAAACCCGGAAAGCTGCTCTCATCTTTAAATTCATCGGCGAAATCAACTTCACCAGATACACGACCTCCGAGATTATCACCGTCTCTTGTCTTCAATACATTGTTCAATCCAACACTGATGCCGGTATTCCCTGCTTTACTATATGGATAAAGATTAAAGGTCACTTTCCCATAGCAGCCGGAGTAGACAAGTTCCTGATCCTGCAAAGTTAACTTCCTTGTACCAGTCTCTTTTGTGTATACACCGGGAGCCGTAGAACACTTACAATTCATAATGTATTTTCCTGCATATGTATCTTTGTCATCACTATATCGAGGATCAGTATCTCCATCACGCACAAGTCCGGTCTTGTCACCAGGCTTACACATCAGATCATTGACCAACTGACCAAATTTCTGACCGAATTTGTTGATACCGTTCTGCTTTGCGTTTTTATAAGCTTGACTGATAAATCCAGCAGTTACTTTATCATTCTTATCAAAGATGATCTGCACAGAATACTTAGCTTCCTGCCCTTCATCGAATGCATGTGGTTCGAACAAGTGACAATAAGATAATCTCACTTCACCTGTCTTCACCTTTGTATTTAATTGTCCATTACTTGTCATATTTATTTTCCTCAACTTTCTTATTCATTACTAATCGTATTATTGTATCAGCAAGGTACTCCTTGGAGTTCCTCCTTGAAGTCATTTTCTCCGCTATCGTATTCTGGACGTTTATCTGACTCTGGTGCAATAGTAGGAGAACCTTTTGGCTTTTCGACACAGCCGGCTGATAAGATGGCAAAATCTTTCTTACTGGTCAGCTTCTCCAGCTTCGTGATCGTCAGTAATTTTTTCTCATAGAGAACGGCTTCTTCATACCCTGCATTCTTCAGGTTATCAACCAGCATCTGCTCATCAGTCACCTTACGTATACTACGCCCTTCGACGACCTTGAAACCTGGTATCTGCGCCCCTTTGAGCATGGCATCAAGTGCGAATTCTTTCACATCGTTCGCCCACTTAGTAAGCTCATCAACCCCTGTAAGGATCTTTCCAATCTCCTCATTATTCAGTAGATCTGGATCCATGAAGCCATATCTACGAATCTGTTCATTATGTTCTGCTCTTGCCTTGCATGCACCTTTAGCACGGCACCACCGGCATGTTTCTTCACTTGGATGATAATCTCCTTCGCCTTTCATTGCGAGCACTGAGGCGGGTTTAACGATCTCATCACCCCAAGCTATAAGATCATCGACTGTCATTACTTCATCCCTCACGCCACCGGCACGAGGCTGGAAGATATGCATATGCACTTTTGTGAAATCATAGAGCAGCTGATACTCTTTAACAGAACCTAATGCATAGAGCCTTATCTGTGGGTTATCTCTAGCTTCCACCAAGATACCCTGACCATATTTTAGATCGATGATATGAAGAGTATCGTCTCCGATTATGATAGCATCGGCGGTTCCACCATCTTCTAAGATCCATTCTTTCAGATCGAGATGCTGCTCTATTTTGATGATTGGATCTTTACATGTCTTTTTAACTTGGTTGTATACTTCAATAACATAATCCCGATAATCATCAGTATAAGTATCCATATCCTTATCATCGCAGACAATCTTATTCCTCTTCCGAAGTATCCATTTGTTCAGTTTCTGCTCGGCTATACTGTGCGCAAGTGTCCCTTCCTTGGCAGCTTCACTTGTACCTTTCTCCGGAAAATTCTGTTCCAGTTTGATAGATGGAGTGCAGGCGATCCATTGCTTAGCCTTGGATGGACTGAGATAAGCATGAGCTCCTGGCATGTCATTGTACCTCCTGGAGCAATCTATCATAAAGTTTTGGGTAATCAGCAGCTTCGAATTGTGATAATTTTACCTTATCAAATTCTTGGAAAATACTGTGTAGGGTTTCCTTACCTTTTTCCGTTTGTACTTTTCTAGCTAGCGCTCTCATCTGCTCGATTGTATAGGACTTTGCAGCTTCGTCTTGCACTGTGCAGGCTTTGATGACCTTGTCCCAATTTGCAGGTTGGACACCGCCATACTCACCGTTATCACTGTAGGCGGTCAATACTTCTTTAACTTTAGCAGGTCCCTGCGTCTCTCTCGCATGGTCAAGCGCTTTGCACATATCGTCCCACTTGGTATAGGTGCTTACACCATCTGCCTGCAGCCCATAATGCAGATGCTTAGTTGTCTTTGGCGTTTCTGCCATAATCGTATCGCTCAGCTCACTAGGATCGGTCTTACCGGCTGCTTCTGTTAAGGGCTCAGCGATGGTCTTTGTTAAACTCTTTCCGATATCTTTACCCTCTACTTTTAATTTTCCGGATGTGGCCCCTGTAAGGATCTTAGCCGCTTCAATTAGATCCGGACATGTGAATTTCACCTCCCCGAAATTGATGTTGATTTCAAACTTGTGTTCCATATTCATACTCTTCTCCTTCCTTTGCAATGATGTCATCGATTGCATATGCATTTTCGAACATATCCCTATGCTGCCGGACAAAATCCCTTTCAATCGGATACAGATCTTCGATTTGTGTGCATGCTGCAGTATCGCCACTGTGATACCAGACAAAGGCCTTTGTACCATCTTTGCTGAGGCGTTTGACCTTGCCAAGCTCTACCTTATATCCAGGGTCATACGCGACCAGCATTCCAGGCTTAATCACCGGCAGATAGATGGCCTGCAGAAGCTGCTTATACCATTCTTCTCCATCAAGTTCTGCATCCTCATGCGTTGCGGTACCTTCTGGTCCATAGTAGTGAAACTGCTCACCATCATCACTGACGAGTATCGTTGCACTCCTGTCCTGTTTCATTAGTTGGTACGATCCATCAGTGTATCCCATCGTTTCTCGGAAGCCAAGTTTCTGAAGTCTGTGGATAATATTACTTTCAGAACGTGGATTCTTGTACATTTCCATTACTTTTATCCTCCATTTTCATTTACAACATATGCCAACGAAAATATAAACTCTGAATTAGTCATTTTATTTTTGTATGGCGATACGCCGATTAAATTTTTAATTTCTCCATGATCCAAATAGATTGTTTTACTTATTGCATGCCGGATATCCCTCTCTACTCTTACAGGAGTAGAGCAAAATGCTTTGGCTATATCCGGGTAAAGTGTCTTTGTTACATTTCTGTACTTTGCCTTATCCGTTATAACAAATGCTACCGCCAATCTAATATAATCGAATCCTTTCAAATCAGGAGTGATACCCATATCCATCAATAGGGTTGCTGTTGTGCTCATTTATTCCTCCTTTACATAAACTATAGTTTCATATGATTCATAGTGAGGTACACTGCTATAAATATCAATAACATTGCCTTTTACAGCTCCGCCTATATCTTCTGCTATGTATTCATGGCCGTTTATCAGCACTGCACTTCCAGGTGATATGACACTTGGATCCACTGCGATCGTATGCCCTTCTATGGCCATGTGCTCGCCATCGCATGGGTACTTGATGATATCCCCCCACTCGTCTTCCCCTGGCCAGTAATACGTTATCCTCACTTCGAGAGCTGTTCATTTCGGTTGTGATTCCAGCTCGACGATCTTTTTTTCTTTGATTCTTAATTCTGCATTCAGTTCCTTGACCTTAGACTGCAGCATATCGATTTCTTCATGATTTACCTGATTCAACACCTGTAGCTCTTCGATCTTATGTTCCCAGTCAGCTTTGGCCAATAAGGCGCAGGCTGATATGGTCAGGACCGCCACGCTGGCTGCTGACACTCTCCATATCTTCATTGTCGGTATTCCTTTGCTTTCCGGATGATGCTACAAATTTTACATACGGTTTCCAAGTCTTCCATGTCGATAAGAAATGCAAGAAACTTTCTTTCTGCATCATTGAGCGTCAAACCGGATACGGCCTTATCGATTTCTTCATTTTTAGCTTTGCGACATTCTGCATTTATTGATTCATTTGCTGTCATGCGCTACTCCTCCTTGCTTTTCGCATATGTATCCCTTATAATAAAGATGAATCTTTTTATAAGGGTTCTACATTTAGATGCTCTGACCGCCAAGTCTGTGGAGCATCTTTTTTAATACTCTTTTTCTCATAGAGTAGTCCTTTCTGTTTTATTGACCTTTTCCCTGTATGTGTTAATATTTACTTATACTGGGAAAGGGGGTGAATAATTTGATTGACGTAAATCGTATGGTGATTGAAGCTGCGAATGAATGTAATATTAAAACCAATTCAGAAATCAGTTCAGATGAAGTTGTTAAGCTTGTATCTAAGTCCCTTGAAAAAATTATTTACAGCAAAGACTTCATAGATTACATTGATGAAGAATTAGGTTCTAAAGTTCGCTAATTTTCTTTTTCAAAGCATCAATCTCACGAGCCAATAAAAGAATCATATCTGTTACACATCTGCATTCTTTCAGTTGACTCTCTACAGATCTATCTTCTTGATAGGTCTTTTTTTCATCCATCTTTCTCACTTCCTTTCCTGCTTATAAGGTGGGTTACCGGCCCTTACCATTTGTAATGCCGTCTGTGTTTCCACAGTAACATCCAGTCCCAAGTGGTCGAATACCTTATGCTTACTGATCTCATAAGTGAAGCATTCATTTCTTGGGTCTGTTTTTACTGCGTGCCCAATATCGCCATAATACCCTGCTCTTAAACATAGGCGTAAGGTTTGCGCGTCTATACCCAGAAACTCTCCTGCCTCTTCTGGTGTTAGGGTACATGGACTAGTATTTCTTGACATAATATCACTCCTTGTCTTGTGAGGTTTCTTTGCTATTGGTAGTAGCTTTTAATAATTCCAGCTGATAAATTTCAGCAATCATACGATTAATGTTTTCTTGTGAGTGATGGTCAGTTAATTCATAAACTGTATATCCCATATTTAAAACAATATTTCTATCAAATAATTCACTAAAACTAATACAGTCAAGGTAATCACCATTTATATTGTTGATGAATACTTCTGTTTCTCCACGTCTTTTACACTCATCACACATGCATATTGATGATATGTAACCAAGGCACCCATTAGATAACACAACATAGATGGTTTTGTAAGGAGCAGAATTTCCTTGACTATTACTCTTTTTACTTGCTCTTTCTTTTAAAATTGCAAGCTTATGCAATCCCTTCAATTCATCTTGTAAGCATTCTAATTGCTCTGAATCTAATGAGTAAAGAAATTCGTGTAGTGCTTGCACTTCGCCTTCTTTCATATAACCACTCCCTTCTCAAAGTATTAGCGGAAGTCCCAGCATAAGAGTTAGTAGATAAAATAAGATTCTAAAATTTCTGTTTTTCTCTCTCTTCTTTTTCACTTAGTCTTGATTGTTCTGGATATTTCTTATCTATACTGTTTTCGCCTTCCATGAATGAAAGTGAGAATCCTAAAAACAGCCATAGAGCGAATATTGTGAAATAACCAATTTGAAATAAAGGAACCACATTATATCTCCTCTTTCATTAAATCACCTCCGCAACTTGCATTACATGCAAATTTGTTATCAAAAAAAATACGTAATTTTTCTTCATCAGATAATTTTAGAAATTCGGATAGATTATTGGCTTCGGGAACGCTAAATCTACTTTTTCTATTCATTTTATTTGAAAAAGTGGTCACACTCATCCCTAATGCTGAGGCACACTCGCGATAACTTTTTTTCTTCTCTGACAAAACACCTCTTAATTTTGCATAATCCATGATATCACCTCCTCTAAACTTGCACATTATGCAAGCTCACTAATAATATACAACGTGCTTGATAATATGTCAAGCGCGTTATGCAAGTTTATTTGTTTAAAATTATTTTTTTCTTGCATAACATTAAAGTTTATTGTAACATATAGCTAGGAGGATAAGCGTATGAACGAACAGTATAATATAGACGTTGGAAAAAGAATAAAAGAAGCCCGCAGAAAAAGAAATATCACTATGGCTAGATTGGGGGAGTTAGTTGGACTTCACGAGAGCACTATTCAACGTTATGAACAAGGAAAAATAAAGGCTCTAGACATTGAAAAAATAAATGATTTTGCATCTGCTTTAAAAACAACCCCCGCATATCTTATGGGCTGGGATGAAAAGCTAGCATTCCCCAAAAATTTGAGAACACTAATGCAAAACAAAAATATATGCAAGGAAATCTTGAGCTCCGAAACTAAAATCAACCTGACACGAATTGAACGATTTTTAAATCATACCGACGATCCAACTTTTCATGAGGCAGAGATATTAGCATCATATTTTGGTATTGATATAGAAGATTTGCTGAATGGTGTCATTGATGACTTTTCTTTGACAGATGGTAAAACCATAAAAATTCTTTCTCTGATTTCACAATTAAATGAATCTGGAAAAGACAAGATAATAGAATACATAAATGATTTAAGCGAAAAGTATTATTTAGGATAAATGTATGGAAATAGGAAAATATATTGCAAAAAGAAGATGTCAGCTTAAACTGACGATGGATGATTTAGCAAAAGAAATAGGTGTCAGTAAAGCCACCATACAACGATGGGAAAGCGGAGAAATAAAAAATATAAGGCATGAAAAAATTATTAGAATTGCAACAGCCTTGAAAACCTCCCCTGCTCGTTTAATAGGATGGGATGAAAAATCACAGACACCTGTCTTAAGCAATATAGATTTATTGAATGATAAAGGGCTACAAAGAGTTCAAAGCTATGTCGATGATTTAATACTTATTGATAAATATAAAAAGGAATAGATATGATAGTGTTTTGTGAGGTGATAATCATGGAAGTTGGAGATAAAATACGTTTGAAAAGAAAAGAGTTAGATATGACACAGACTGAACTTGCAAAAAAAGTTGGTTATACATCCAGATCATCAATCAATAAGATAGAGATAAGTAGAAAATGTGCACCTTATGATAAAATTATAAAAATTGCAGATGCCCTTAAAACAACACCAGAATACCTTATGGGTATTGATACGCATACACCGTTATTTAATAATGCTTCACTTCTAAACAAAGAAGGCATTGCTAAAGTACAAGATTATATAAATGATTTATTATTATCTGATAAATATAGAAAGGGGGATTCATGACGTGGTTAAAAGCATATTTGATATCGAACGTAGAGTGGATTTTGATGAAGAATATCGGAGAATTTTAAGAGCGTTAAACGATGCACCTATTTACAGAAGAAATTTTTGGTTTTACTTAGACAAAATTTTTACGAGATGGAAATATAGAGGTACAGCTTTCGATTGGCAACAATATTTAGGTGATATTGGTATTTTCAGTTTAGAAGATTGCAATGATGAAGAAAAATTTTATGTCTTGCAATTTATAGCAAATATGTTTCTACTTATCGCTGAAAACGCTTCACCAATCGAATTTGATAGCATTGCTCCTATCGCAACAAATATAAGTAGACTATTAGAGAAAATGAATTATCAACTTAGTAAAATAGAAGATAAATATATAATAGTGAAACGTGATGCCGATGTTGATTCAGTTTTAGAAAATTCTAAAAAGATTAGTGATTATCTTCTTAGTTATAATGATTTCGCAATAGAAAACGATATAGTAGAGAAAAAAATATTACTAAAACATATTTTTGATTACATAGAGAAAAATTCGAAAAAATATAAAGGTATTAATAATGGTTTGTACAAAGATATCAGTTTCATTGTCAATAACTTTCACGTTAGACATGAAAACGAATCTCAAATACAGATAACAAAAAAAGATCTAGTAACTGTTTACGATATTTGTTTTAAAATGATGATTCATCTTATTAGAGATTACGAGATAAAAACTTCGTTCTCAATACTAGAAGATAAGTACAAAAAATAAAACACCCGGCGCTACCAACACCAGGTGTCATGCGGTACTACCAATACCGCAGTATAGAAAAATTATGTCCTCACAAGACGATACTTTTTCTATACCCTATTCTAACAGAAAACAAATAAAAAGGAAAGAGGGTATAAACATGGCAAGAGGAAGAAAACCTAAAACTGCAACAACGAGAAGATACAAGAACGCCAATGGTCAAGGTACAGTTTATAAACTGCCTGGAAACCGTAGAAAACCGTGGACTGCCAAGATTACAGACAAATGGGAATTAGTGGAAGGTAAGGATGGTAAGCCTCATAAACGGCAGAAATTCCGTTACCTTGGATATTGGGAAGAAGAAGAGGATGCTAAGCTGGCTTTGTGTAATTATCTGAAAAATCCTTATGAAGAAGATATATCAAAAGTAACTTTTACACAAATATATGATATATTCTATAAGCGAAAAGAACTTGTCGTAAGCGAAAGCTCAAAGAAAAGATATCGTTCATGTATGAAACACCTAAAGCCTTTTTATGAGATCCCTATCGTGAATATCAAGATAGCTCACTTACAAAATCATTTTGATTATATGAAAAAGAAGGAAATAGGCTATCCAACCTTAAAAGCCACAAAAGATCTATGCTCGATGATGTTTGAAATCGCAATTCAAAATGATATTGTTGATAAAAATTATGCTTCTTATATCGACCTCGGTATCAAAGAAGAATCTAAACCAAAAAGCATATTCACTGATAAAGAAATCGAATTATTATTCAAAAACAAAGACCGATACGGTGTTGATATGATTTTAATACTATTATATTCTGGGATGAGAATACAAGAGTTATTAGACGTAAAGACCACTGATGTGGATATCATAAATTGGACTATGCGAGGAGGAAATAAGACCAAGGCCGGAAGAAATCGTCTGATACCAATTCATACAAAAATCAAATCTATCATAAAAGAAAAATATGATCATGCCATAAAATGCGATAATGAATATTTGATAACGAATAAGCAAAATGCTCAAATGGAATACCACAATTATTTAAATAGGATATTCCGACCGATTATGAATGAATTAGGTATGAAGCACACGATACACGAAACCCGCCATACGTTTATAACAAAGATGGATAATGCCGACGCAAACAAAACTTCATTAAAAAGGATTGTAGGTCATAGCCGTGGGAAGGACGTTACATCCGATGTATATACACACAAGGATGTCGAGCAACTCAGAAAAGCAATAGAATTGATAGAATGATTTGTAACTTACTTGTAACTTACTTGTAACTTACCGCACCAATTAAGGGGGTCTAATCAGAAAAGAAAACGCCTATTTATGAGCGTTTTCTCTATATTATAAGACTATTTATTTTTTCCCCAACAGACGGAACATATTTTTCTTATAGACCTCTACGCCAGGCTGATTGAACGGGTTGATATCCAGCATATAGCAGGTAATGGCACATGCCTTGAAGAAGAAATAGCACATATAGCCAAAGCTTTCCGCACTCATATCGTCCAGTGTCAGAATCAGATTTGGAACACCGCCTGTTTCCTCGTGTGCTTCCAAAGTTCCCTGACACGCCATTTTGTTTACCCAGTCAACGGATTTTCCTGCCAGATAATTCATGCCATCCAGATTATCCGCATCTTCCGGGAAGTTCAGATCCAGCGTTGGCTTGTCAATCAGCAGCAGTGTTTCATACAGAACCTTCTTTCCGTCCTGTACAAACTGTCCCAGAGAATGCAGATCGGTAGAGAAGTTTGCGCTTGTCGGCAGATTTCCCTTGCATTCCTTTCCTTCACTTTCTCCGAACAGCTGCTTCCACCATTCCGCAACCATCGTCATCTGTGTTTCATAGCTTACCAGCATTTCCACATCTTTTCCCTGATTTTCCAGAATACGGCGGCTTACTGCATAGGCATAGGCATCGTTTTTGCTTAAATCCGGATCCTTTAAATCTTCATAAGCCTTTTTCAAACCGGTCATGATAGCATCGGTATCAATACCTGCCACAGCGATTGGAAACAGTCCAACCGGTGTGATGACGGAGAAACGTCCACCGATATCATCCGGAATTACAAAGGTTTCATAGCCTTCCTTGTCGGCAATCGTTTTCAGCGTGCCTCTTGCCTTATCCGTTGTCGCAACAATTCTCTTTGCGGCTTCCTCTTTTCCGTATTTTTCTTCCATAAACTGCTTCAGCAGGCGGAAAGCCAGCGCGGTTTCCGTCGTTGTACCGGATTTGGAAATTACATTGACTGCGACTTCCTTATCCTTGATATACTCCATAACCTGCGCAATATACGTGGATGAGAATGTATTACCGAAGAAAATGATTTCCGGTTTTTTATCACTGTACATTCCATTGATCATTTCAACGGCAGCTCTGGCTCCCAGATAAGAACCACCGATACCACAAACCATCAGTACATCGCATTTTTCGCAGATGTCAGCCGCAACGCTCTTTAATCTTGCATACTCTTCCTTGTCATAATTGTTTGGCCATTCCACCCAGCCGACATAGTCGTTTCCCTTGCCGGTCTTGTTGTGGAGATCCTCATGGCATTTGGTAACGATGTCCTGATAACCTGCAATGTCTTCCTTCAAAAATGCATGCTTTGTGTCTAATTTCATCATATGCGTTTTCTCCTTTTACTTTGTTGCCTCTTCGATCCACTGATCCAGATGCTCCGCCAGTGAAGTAAACCCGATATTCATCTGCGGCAATTCGTGGACGAATCTGCGTTTTCGCATGGAACGAGCTTTATTTGCTTCTACAGCTTTCAAGGACAGCTTGAAATGCATGCCGTCTTCATCGACATCCAGAATTTTCACCTTTACACGTTCATTGACCTTGACATACGTATGCACATCCCGCACGAAGCGCTCACTGATTTCAGAAATATGAATCAATCCGTTGTGCTTGCTGTCCAGATAAACAAATGCGCCGTAGGGCTTGATTCCGGTAACGACACCTTCCACGACCTCTCCAACCATATAATGCATCCACTCACCTCATTTCATCATGCTTATTATATCATATCTTTTCTGATTTTGTGTTATAATAATATGGCAGAGAGCGTAAAAGGCTGATGATTCGCCGGTAACTGCTGATAATGGATGCGGAATACACAGATTCCCATGCAATACCATGGGTAT
>OLIH01000340.1_pt1 | contig 34219 bp, 29 predicted proteins | sample 1609721 | NCBI WGS metagenome assembly OLIH01 (sample SAMEA4350157, study PRJEB24818) | metagenome | biome: human; feature: gut; material: faeces | place: Denmark | collected 2013-09
GGCTCCTGGGTCAGGGAGGGAGGGGATACCCTGGACCGGGCCAAGGGACTGGAAGGGAAATGTGTGGCTCTGACCTTTGACGACGGACCAAATGAGGATTGCACGGAAAAACTGCTGGACGGGCTGAAAGAGCGGAATGTCCGGGCAACCTTTTTTCTGATGGGACAGAACATAGAGGGAAACGAGGAGATTGTAAAGCGCATGAAGGCGGAGGGCCATTTGATTGGAAACCACAGCTACAGCCATGTTCAGCTTACAAAGGCCGGTTCAGACGCGGTCTGCCAGGCCGTGGACAGGACCAGCCGGATGATAGAAGAAATTACAGGAGAGCGGCCCCAATACATGCGCCCGCCCTATGGGGACTGGAACGAGGAGCTGGAGTGCAGGGTGGGCATGACCACTGTCCTGTGGTCTGTGGACTCCCTGGACTGGAAACTGCGCAATACCAACCGTGTGGTGAAGCGGGTGCTTAAGGATGTGGAGGACGGGGATATCATATTGATGCATGATATTTTTCCCACTTCTGTGGAAGCAGCCCTGGAAATCGTTGACACGCTCACGAAGCGGGGCTATACTTTTGTTACGGTGGATGAACTGCTGATTGACTGAGGAGAATACAGATATGGATTTATTTGATTATATGAGAGAAAAGGATATGGAGAAGGAGTCGCCTCTGGCTTCCAGGCTCCGTCCAAGGACCCTGGATGAGGTGGTGGGGCAGCAGCATATTGTGGGAAAGGATAAGCTGCTGTACCGGGCCATACAGGCGGATAAGCTGGGGTCCATTATTTTTTACGGACCTCCGGGAACCGGTAAGACAACCCTGGCCAAGGTCATTGCCAATACAACCAGTGCGGATTTCCGGCAGATTAACGCCACAGTGGCAGGAAAGAAGGACATGGAAGAGGTGGTGAAGGAGGCCAAGGACAATATTGGCATGTATGGAAGGAAAACCATCTTGTTTGTGGATGAGATCCACCGCTTCAATAAAGGACAGCAGGATTACCTTCTGCCCTTCGTGGAGGACGGGACTCTGATACTGATTGGAGCCACTACGGAAAATCCGTATTTTGAGGTAAACGGGGCTCTTCTTTCCAGGTCCAGGATATTTGAGCTTAAGCCCCTGGAAAAGGAGGATGTCAAGGAGCTGATCCGTAGGGCGGTATATGACAAGGAACGGGGAATGGGCATTTACGATGCCGACATTGACGAGGATGCAGCTGATTTTCTGGCAGACACGGCCAATGGGGATGCCAGGGCCGCGCTGAATGCCGTGGAGCTGGGGGTACTGACCACTGCAAAGGGAGCGGACGGGCGGATTCACATTGATATGGCAGTGGCCCAGGAATGCATTCAGAAAAGGGCTGTCCGGTATGACAAGAACGGGGACAACCACTATGACACTATATCCGCGTTTATTAAAAGCATGCGAGGGTCGGATCCGGACGCGGCCGTGTATTATCTGGCACGGATGCTGTACGCGGGAGAGGACATCAAGTTCATAGCCAGAAGAATTATGATATGCGCTGCGGAGGATGTGGGAAATGCGGACCCTCAGGCCCTTGTGGTGGCAGTAAACGCAGCCCAGGCCGCAGAGCGCATCGGACTTCCCGAGGCCAATATCATTCTTTCCCAGGCAGTGACCTATGTGGCCACAGCTCCAAAGAGCAACGCTGCCTGTATGGCGGTACAGAAGGCCATGGAAGCGGTGAGGAACGAACGGACCATGCCTGTGCCGGTCCATCTGCAGGACAAGCATTATAAGGGAGCGGAAAAGCTGGGACACGGGGCAGGCTACCTCTATGCTCACGACTATCCCAAGCATTATGTGCAGCAGCAGTATCTGCCCGAAGGTATGGAGGGAACCGTATTTTACGAACCTTCTGACAATGGCTATGAGAAGCAGATAAATGCGCATATGAAATGGCTTAAAAGCTGATTTTCTCAAATTTTAACTTTACAATCCCTGATATTCGTGTATATAATAGGGCTATACATAGATTGGCTGGCAGTTTTCTTGATACTGCCGGCAGTCTGTTAGTCCCTGAGCAATTCCCAAATCTGGAATAAACCCCGAATTTGAATGAACAGAAGATAATTTAAATATAGACAGAAGGCGTACACCGGCTTTTTTTGCGGGTGAAGAATTGAATTTAATAAGGAGAAATACTATGCGTGAAAAACTGCAGACCCTGCCTCTTTCAGAACTAAAGGAAATGGCCAAGAGCCGTGGAATTAAGGGCATCAGTTCATTGAGAAAGGCAGAAATTATTGATTTGCTCTGCGATGAGGCGGAGAAAAACCCGGAAATAAAGCCGGCGGAAATAAAACGGGAAGTAAAAACGGAAACATCCCGGAGCCAGGAAGCGCCCCGCAGCCAGGAGGTGTCCCGGAGCCAGGAAACGCCCCGGAGTCAGGAGATATCCCGGAGCCAGGAAACGCCCCGTCCCCAGGACCAGACCCATGCCTTTGAGCGTAACCAGTCAAGGAGCCAGGATTATCAGGAAAACCGGAATGACAGCAGGGGAACGGATAACCGCCGCCCTGTTTCAAGAGGGTACGACAGCAAGTATACACAGAACAGGACCCAGACTCCCCAAACACATGGAAACAGCAGTATGAATAACAGAATGAGCCAGAACAGTGCGCCTTCCCAGAACGATGGAGAGCGTTTTGCCAGAGCGGACAATAGAAGTGACGCAATCGGCCTTTCCAGCCAGGATATGGCCGAGTTAGACAGCGGAATTGAGGCAAACGGCATACTGGAAGTTATGCCCGACGGATTTGGATTTATCCGCTGTGAAAATTTCCTTCCGGGTGAAAACGACGTCTATGTGGCTCCATCCCAGATTCGCCGTTTTAATCTGAAAACAGGAGATATTATAGTGGGAAACCGCAGGGTGAAGTCTGCAACAGAGAAGTTTGCGGCCCTGCTCTACATCAAGACGGTAAACGGCTATCCCTTAAGCGCCACGGAGACAAGGCCCAACTTTGAGGATCTGACACCCATCTTCCCTAACAGGCGGCTTCATATGGAAACACCTGGTGAGAGGAATACGGTGGCCATGCGTGTCCTGGACCTTCTGGCACCTATTGGCAAGGGACAGCGCGGTATGATTGTATCCCCTCCAAAGGCAGGAAAGACCACGCTGTTAAAGCAGGTAGCAAAGGCCGTTACAACCAATAATCCGGACATGCATCTGATGATCCTTCTGATTGACGAGCGCCCTGAGGAGGTTACGGATATAAGAGAAGCCATTGTGGGTCCAAATGTGGAAGTAATCTACTCAACCTTTGATGAGCTGCCTGACCGTCATAAGAGGGTATCTGAGATGGTGATTGAGCGGGCCAAGCGTCTGGTGGAGCACGGACGTGACGTTATCATCCTGCTGGACAGCATTACCAGGCTGGCCAGGGCATATAACCTGACGGTTGCGCCCAGCGGCCGTACATTATCCGGCGGTCTGGATCCGGCAGCCCTTCATATGCCGAAGCGTTTCTTCGGCGCTGCCAGAAATATGCGCGAGGGCGGAAGCCTGACTGTTCTGGCCACTGCTCTGGTGGAGACGGGAAGCCGCATGGATGATGTTGTGTATGAGGAATTTAAAGGCACCGGCAACATGGAGCTGGTGCTCGACAGGAAACTGTCTGAGAAGCGTATCTTCCCGGCCATCGACATATTGAAGTCCGGAACCAGAAGGGATGACCTTCTGCTGTCCAGGGAGGAAGCCGAGGCAGTGGATATCATCCGCAAGGCCACCAATTCCCTGAAACCTGAGGATGCAGTGGAAAAGATACTTGACCTTTTTGCAAGGACCAGGAATAACAGGGAATTTGTGGAGAATGCCAAGCGGATTCGGTTCTTCTAGGAATATCAGGCTATATCCCTTCGTTCCTTTAAAAGGTCGCGGATTTCAGCCAGAAGCTCTTCCTGGGTGGGACCAGCCGGTGCCGGTGCTTCTTCCCTGGCTTCTTCTTCATGGCGTAACCGGCTGCTGATGACGGCAACAGTCTTAATCATAAAGAACATGCACACGCCGATAATGAGAAAATCCAGTATATTTTGTAGGAAGCTGCCATAAAGTATGGCGGCTTCTTCTACTTCTACCCCGTTTATAGTGGATGCGGGATGGATGACATATTTAAGTGTGTTGAAGCTTGCGCCTCCGGTCAGGGCACCCAGTATGGGCATCAGTATGTCATTGACAAGGGAAGTCACAATCTTGCTGAAAGCGCCGCCGATAATGACGCCCACGGCCATGTCGATGATGTTTCCTTTGAGGATAAATGCCCTGAATTCTTTCATTACGCTGTTAATGTTGCTCATTGGTAAAGCCTCCAATCATTTGTGATGACTTAAGTTTACACGAAATGTCCGTAATCTTCAAGTGACAGGTGCAGGATAGGCCGGATTTCCCGGCTTTACATTGGCTGTGGCGGGTGCTAAAATAGACTGGACATAGAGCAAACGGTATTTAACAATCGAGGTATGAATCATGGAAACAAAAAGAATTGTCATAGAAGAAAGAAATCATATAAAGGATGAGGAACTGAAAGAGGCAGCCGGCATACTGCGTTCAGGGGGCCTGGTGGCATTTCCCACGGAAACCGTGTACGGTCTGGGCGGCAATGCGCTGGACGAGGACGCGGCAAGAAAAATTTATGCCGCAAAAGGGAGGCCCTCTGATAATCCTCTGATTGCCCATGTATCCTGCGTGGAGGAGGTGGCGCCTCTTGTAAAGGAGATACCGGAGGCTGGCAGGAAGCTGATGGAGGCTTTCTGGCCAGGTCCCCTGACCATGATATTTCCCAAGAGTGAAAAGGTTCCCTACGGAACAACCGGGGGGCTGGATACCGTGGCAATCCGTATGCCGGACGACCCGGTGGCAAACCGGCTCATTGCCCTGGCCGGGGTGCCTGTGGCTGCGCCCAGCGCCAATACATCAGGACGGCCAAGCCCCACTACAGCCGACCACGTATGGCAGGATATGAACGGCAGAATAGACATGATTATAGACGGGGGACCTGTGGGAATCGGAGTGGAGTCCACCATAGTGGATGTTTCATCCGCAGTGCCGGCTGTTCTGAGGCCGGGAGCCATCACCATGGAAATGCTTGAGGAGGTGCTGGGGGAGGTAAGCGTGGACCCGGCTATCCTGGGCCCTCTATCTGCGGATGTCAGGCCAAAGGCGCCGGGAATGAAGTATAAGCACTATGCCCCCAAGGCTGACCTTACACTGGTGGAGCCGGGGACTGGAACAGAGCGGGAGAGCGGAGCGGAGCAGGTGACCGGAGCAGAGCAGAAAACCGGAGCAGACCGGAACACAGGGGCGGCCCCGGAAACCGGATTGGATGAGACACAGCTCCAGGCCATGATTCGCAAGGTGCGGGAGCTCTCCAGGGAGAAGATTGAGGCCGGCTATAAGGTGGGAGTTATCTGTACGGACGAGTCCAGGGGCTGCTATACAGACGGCGAGGTACGCAGTATAGGTGCAAGAAAAAGCCAGGCATCCGTGGCTCATAATCTTTACGCTCTGCTCAGGGAGTTTGATGATTTGGGAGTGGACTACATATTTTCGGAGAGCTTTCCCAAGGACCACCTGGGACAGGCTATTATGAACCGGCTGTCCAAGGCGGCTGGATATAAGATTGTAAAGGTATAATGCATCAGGCAGGAGGAAACATGGAAAAACAGACCTTAGGGGAGATTGCATCCCAGAAGCTTTTGGAGATGATACAAAGGGACGGCTATACGGCCGGAGATAAGCTTCCCACGGAAGCTGAGCTGGTGGAACTTCTGGGGGTTGGCCGCAACACGGTGCGGGAAGCTCTTAGAATTCTCATGTCCAGAAATATTGTCACCATACGCCAGGGCTCAGGCACCTTTATTTCAGACAAAAACGGTGTGTCCGATGATCCTCTGGGGTTTGCCATGATAGAGGACCGAAGAAAACTGACAGAGGACCTGATTCAGGTGCGTGTGATGCTGGAACCGCCTATTGCGGCTCTGGCAGCCCAGAATGCCACCGGAGAGGATATCCGCCAGCTGGAGAACATACTTTTGGGCCTGGAGGAACAGATGATACTAAGGGAGGACTATGCTGACAAGGATTCGCAGTTTCACGCCCAGATTGCAAATTGTTCCCATAATCTGGTCATGACAAACCTGGTACCGGTAATCACAGACGGCATCCGTGTGTTTGCCGGCGCTGTCCAGGAAACAGAGTATGAACAGACGCTTAAATCCCATCGCAGGATATTTGAGGCTATCCGGGACAGGAAGCCTGTGGAGGCGCAGCAGGCTATGTATTTCCACCTGATGTATAATGACAACCGTTATAAAGGTGAGATGCTGGATGGGAAGCAGGGGATGAAGGGGATGAGAGCTAAAGAACAGTAATGGCTCACAATAAAGGAGTTGTTGCGAAAGTAGATAAATAATAGTCTACTGAAGCAGCAGCTCCTTTTCTGCGCAAAAAACAGAAAAGGGGGTACCGTTTCATCTATTTTCATTTTGGGACACACTTTTTGCACCTGTTTGCAGATGTTTTCAGATAAGGGTAACTTTTGTGGTGAAATGAAAATAAGAAATATTCATCCTATAAATAGTTTCATTTTATTCGATTTTATCTTGACTATACCTAATAAATATGGTAAAAATAAAATATATTCATAGGATGAATTTTGCAATTATCCTTTAGGAGGAAAGCGGCATGAAACAACTGTATGATGTAATCATTATTGGCGGCGGTGTGGTGGGCAGCGCTATTGCCAGGGAAATGTCCAGATACCGTCTGAAAATAGGCGTATTGGAAAAGAACCTGGATGTTTGCTATGAGACCAGCGGCCGGAATTCCGGTGTGGTCCATGGCGGGTTTGCTTATGACACAGGTTCACTGAAGGCCAGGCTCTGTGTGGAAGGCAATCAATTCATGGGACAACTGGCAGAGGAGCTGGATTTTAAGTTCATCCGCTGCGGTAAGGTGCTGGTAGGCAATACGGCGGAGGATATGGAAACACTGAAACGGACCATCCGGCAGGGGGAGGAAAATGGGGCAGCAGGCCTGGAGCTAATTGGTAAAGAACGGCTCCATCAGCTGGTTCCGGCTGTGGTAGGGGAATTTGCCATGTTTTCGGTTAACAGCGGAATTGTGGATCCTTTTAATTATACCATAGCCCTGGCTGAGAATGCACATGCCAACGGAGCAGCGTATTATTTTGACCATGAAGTGACAGGAATACGGCGGGACAGCGAAGGAAATTATATACTTACGACGCCAAAAGGTGAATTCCACACCCGGTGGGTTGTGAACAGCGCCGGACTGGGCTGCGGTAACATTTCCGATATGCTGGGCATCTGCGGCTATAAGGTGATTGGTTCCAAGGGGGATTACATTATTCTGGACAAGCGCACAGGACATCTTCTTCCCATGCCTGTATATCCGGTTCCCAGCAATACTTACATGGGAATCCACGTGACCAACACTACTGACGGAAATGTCATTATTGGTCCCAACGCAGAGATGGTAACAGATTTTACATACTATGGCGTGCCTCAGGAAAATATGGATTATCTGGCTAAGAGTGCTTCGGACCTGTGGCCATGTATCCATAAAAAGGATTATATCCGCAACTATTCCGGTATTCTGCCTAAATGGGTGGATGAGGACGGGGTTATACAGGACTTTAAGATAGAGATAAGGGATGACATTGCGCCCCGCGCCATTAATCTGGTGGGCATCGAGTCCCCCGGGCTTACAGCGGCAGTACCCATTGCCCGTTATGCAATCAGTCTTATGGAAGAGAGGGAGAAACTTACGCCGAATCCAGGGTTTAATCCTGTGAGAAAAGGGATTCCTCATTTTGCGGAGATGACAAAAGAAGAGCAGGAGGAGATGATACGGCAGAATCCTGATTACGGCCAGGTCATTTGCCGGTGCGAAAAGGTAACAAGGGCGGAAATCCTGGCAGCCATCCATAATCCATTGGGAGTTGACACCATGGCAGGAGTCAAATACAGGACCCGCTCCATGATGGGGCGGTGCCAGGGAGGATACTGCCAGATGCGGATTGCGCAGATGATAGAAGATGAATTGGAAAAAAAGGTAACAGAAGTCAGGTATGCCAGAAAAGATTCACAGATGTTTTTCGGCAGAGTGCGGGAGGAGGCGTAGGAAATGGAGACAGACGTACTCATTGTGGGCGGCGGACCGGCGGGACTGGCTGCGGCTGTCCGGTTATACAGGAAAGGAATCCATAATATATTGATTGTGGAACGGGAAAAACAGCTGGGAGGAATACTCAGACAGTGCATTCATGACGGTTTTGGACTGACCCGTTTTAAAACCACATTAAGCGGGCCGGAATATGCACAGAGATTTATAGATGAGGTGGAGGAATTAGGGATTCCTTACATCACGGACGCAACCGTTCTGGAGGTGGCAGAGGACAGGACAGTGACGGCAGCAACACGCCGGGGGCTTAAGGTATGGAGGGCCAAGTCCGTGATCCTTACCATGGGATGCAGGGAGCGTACCAGAGGCGCTTTGGGAATCCCCGGTGAGCGCCCGGCCGGTGTGTTTACGGCAGGGGTTGCCCAGGCTTATATTAACCTCTACAATGTAATGCCTGCAAAGGAAGCGGTCATCCTGGGATCCGGGGACATCGGCATGATTATGGCCCGCAGGCTTACGCTGGAAGGCGCTCATGTCCAGGCCGTGTTTGAGATCCAGCCATATCCAAGCGGCCTGCCCCGCAATGTGGAGCAGTGCCTGAATGATTACGGCATACCGCTGTACCTGAGCCATACGGTAACGGCTGTCCACGGGGACAACCGCCTGACAGGCGTCACGGTGTCCCGTGTGGATGAACACTTAAGACCTGTTCCGGGAACTGAAAAGGAATACAAGTGTGATACCCTGATACTTTCTGTGGGACTGATTCCTGAAAATGAACTTTCACTGGACGCCGGCGTGACCCTGGATGACAGGACAAAAGGCGCTGTGGTGGATGAACATTTCCAGACAGATGTGGCGGGAATTTTTGCTGCGGGAAATGTGCTCCATGTTCATGATTTAGTGGACTTTGTTTCCATGGAAGCAGAGAGCCTGGCGGATTCAGCTGCGGAATTTGTGCAGAATGGATGTCTGGCCCCCTGTCCCATCGAAATAGGAACGGACAGCCATATTAACCATACCGTTCCCCAGAGAGTGAGCGGCACCAGGGATTTTAAGCTGTCCCTGAGGGTAAACAGTCCCTTGAAGGAATGCCGCATTGAAGTAAGGCAGGACGGCGTGTTGGTGGCATCAAAGAAAATGAAGAAAGCGATACCGGCCGAAATGATTGAACTTACGGTTAAGGCGGATAAACTGGTGTCCATGGGCCGGCTGGAGGTGAGCGCTGAATGTTGAGAGAATATACATGTATCATCTGTCCCAACGGATGCGATATAAGGGCGCAGATTGAAGAGAGGGAAGACGGAAGCAGACGGATTTGCTCTGTGGAGGGCGCCGCTTGCCCAAAGGGGAGGGTGTATGTGGAGCAGGAATTGACGGACCCCCAGAGGAATATTGCCACATCTGTATTGGTAAAGGGCGGCATACTTCCCCTGGCCAGCGTGAGACTGACAAACCCCATACCCCGGGACCGGATTTTCGATGCAGTGAGTGAGATAAAAAAGTATACCCTGACCGCTCCTGTGAAAGCGGGAACTGTTGTCATAACGCGTCTCATGGGGTATGACACGGATGTGATTGTGACTAAGTCAGTGCCTGAAAATAGATGATGGTAAAGCTGGGGCGGATGAAAACACAAAGAAAAGTCTGTTATTGTTGATGTAAGCAGCTATATAGGAAAACCACCCTGATACCTGGCAGTTGAGAGGGTGGTTTTTCTATGACGAAAATCTATCCTGCACAGTAAAGGCCAATATACCCCTTAAAAAGCTCCTTGGGCCGACGGGTGTTTCCACAAAATAAAGTGTTTACTACTAAATTCCGAACTCCTTAAACAATTGTTCCTGATAAGTCCTATCCGATGCTGCCCGGATAATGTCGTCCGCCCTTCCTGCATCTGCCAGCTTCACATTTAGTGCATTTGCGCGCCCCAGCCCCTGCTGAACTCCTTTTTCAATCCCCTTCTCCACACCATCCTCAAACAGCATTTTGCCTAAAACAGTCATTCCGATCCTCTCCTTTATCATCGCTAATTCATCTCTGTCCAAAAATTTTACTGCCAGCGCATACAGTACTGACTGCATTCTTTTTCGATCCTCATCCCCTGCTTTGAGTTCCTTACACTGAAGAAACTCCATGCCCTGGTAAATCCTTTGGCTCATCTCCATCTTTCCCGACATCAGAGGGGTCAGAAGCAGGGGAAATACATCATGGCGCCCCAGTGTCCTGCCCCGGCTGATTTTCCGCCTCAGCTTTTCAAAGACCTTGTCCGCATTTCTGTCCTTTAGCCGAACCACCTCTACTCTGTATACGTTCATTCCGTTGACCAGCTCCTTTTTCAGGATTTTTACCCGGGATGTACATATTACAGTTGTCGTGACCGGAACATCATATGTAAGCCCTATGTAAGCCTCATATTCCCGGAACCGTCTTAAGTCCTTCTCCTGAATACTGTCGCTCTCAAATTCCAGATGTCTCCACGACCCGTCCTTCATGATAAAATTAAAGTCTTCTTCCAGCCTGCGCATCTCCAGATGGACATGCTCTGTAGGTGCCACGCAGGCAATCCGGCCCTTGATACCCACATAGGGAAGCAAATCCTTCCCAAAAAACTGTGCCGCTGTCTTCATTACCTTGTCCTCCAGCTGGCTGAACCCGCTGGCCCCTGCAGATTCTGATTCCTGTTCACGCAGATATTCTGCTTTCATACAGCCTCCTGTTCCGGCAAGCCATATAAGAACCTATCCCCATTATAGCGTTTTCCGATAAACCAGACAATAGCCCTTCTGCCTTTTGATAAATAATTGGTGTGATATAAAAGTGGAAATGATTGCCCGATACATAAGGGGCAGAATAATGAGATGAATCGTTCGATTCAGATAATTTGAGATATTGCTAAAGATATAGAATAATGAGCGATAGTTACTTATATTCCGCTATCGTCTGGTTGTTATAATATAGCATTTATCCCGGAAAAAGGCAAGGACCGGAAAAACGGTTATTCACCGGTTATTCCCAGGGGTATTCCCAAGGCGTTCCCAAGATTTATGCAACTTTATTGATTAAATAAGCCCGGAATGTTATAATCCATTCACAGACAGAGGAAACTATAAAATACCAGCAACGATACCAGAAGCAGCCACGCAGCCGTTCCTGAATGTCCAGACAGGAGTTGTATTTATTGGACACTGCGGGAGCAGGCTGCGTGTGTGCAGAGACAGCCAGGCGGCTGCGGAAAGGATAAAAGGAGGAAAAAGAATGACCGGAAAACGTGTGGATTATATAACATGGGACGAATATTTCATGGGGGTGGCCCTGTTGTCGGGAAGACGTTCCAAGGACCCAAGTACCCAGGTGGGCGCGTGTATTGTCAGCCAGGACAATAAGATCCTGTCCATGGGATATAATGGTTTCCCCAAAGGGTGTTCGGATGACGAATTCCCCTGGGGCAAGGAAAATGAGAAGGAGGACCCCTACAATTCCAAATATTTCTACTCCACACACAGCGAGTTAAATGCTATTCTTAATTACAGAGGGGGAAGCCTGGAGGGAAGCAAGCTCTATGTGACCCTGTTCCCCTGTAATGAGTGCGCCAAGGCCATTATACAGTCAGGAATCAAGACCATTGTATACAGAGAAGACAAATATGCAGACACACCGGCGGTAATGGCGTCCAAGCGTATGCTGAATGCTGCGGGAGTGCGTTACTACCAGTACCAGTCCACCGGCCATAAAATCGAGCTAGAGGTATAGTCCCATGAAGATACTGTTGACGGCTGTCAACGCGAAATATATACATTCCAATCTGGGAATTTACAGCCTGAAGGCCTACACAGACCAGGTATTGGGGCTGGGGGAAGCAGGCGGCAGGAATGCCCGGGCAAAAAACCGTGGAACCGGGACCGGAGCCATGGAACCTGTGAAGCCGTGTATTGAGCTGGCCGAGTATACAATCAACCACCAGCTGGACCAGATTCTTCAGGATATATTCAGAAGAGAACCGGATGTGATTGCCTTTTCCTGTTATATCTGGAATATAGAATATATCAGATATCTAATCGCGGATTTAGGGAAAATACTGCCGGATGTGCCCATATGGCTGGGAGGACCGGAGGTGTCCTTTGATGCAGCTAAAGTGCTTGGGGAGCTGCCGGAGGCAACAGGCGTCATGAAGGGAGAGGGAGAGGAAACATTTGCACAGCTGGCCGGATATTATGTGGATAAGTTGTGTGAAAAAGGGACAGACAGTGGAAAAATCCTGCCGGACGGACAGGCTTGTCTGGAAAATATACCCGGACTTGTCTTTCGTCTCCCCGATGGTTCGTTGGCAGATACCGGTGTACGCCGGGCCATGGATATGAGCCGGATACCATTTCCATATAAGCATATGGATATAAAGGATTTGGAGCACCGCATCATTTATTACGAGAGCAGCCGGGGCTGCCCCTTTTCGTGCAGCTACTGCCTGTCCTCTATTGATAAGAGCGTACGGTTCAGAAGCTTGGAACTGGTCCTTGATGAGCTGGCTTATTTCCTGGAGGCCGGAGTGCCTCAGGTAAAATTTGTGGACAGGACCTTTAACTGCAATAAAAAACATGCCATGGCCATATGGCGGTTTATCCAGAGCCATGACAACGGAGTCACCAATTTTCACTTTGAGATTGCCGCCGACTTGCTGGACCAGGAGGAGATTGCGCTTTTGGGCCAGATGCGTCCGGGACTGGTCCAGCTGGAGATTGGCGTCCAGTCCACTAATCCGGACACGCTTAAGGCCATACGCCGCAAGACAGATATAGACGAGATACGCCGTATCACCGGCACAATCAATCAGGCACATAATGTTCACCAGCATCTGGACCTGATCGCAGGTCTGCCCAATGAGAATATGGAATCTTTCCGCCATTCGTTCAACCAGGTATATTCCATGGAGCCGGAGCAGCTTCAGCTGGGCTTCCTCAAAGTGCTGAAGGGCTCTTATATGGAAGAAATGGCATCGACCTACGGCCTCTGCTATTCCTCACGGCCGCCCTATGAGGTTCTGTCCACCCGGTGGCTGTCCTACAGGGACATCCTGGAACTAAAGGGCGTGGAGGATATGACGGAGGTGTATTATAACAGCAGGCAGTTTGTCCATACTCTGTCCGGGCTTGCGGCAGAATACGGTTCGCCCTATGAAATGTTTCTGGATATGGCTGCATATTACCGTGAAAACAATCTCACCGGCATCAGCCACAGCCGTATAGCCAGATATGAGATACTGTACAGTATCATAGCCAGACGTAGGGATGCAGGGTTGGATGCCTCTGTTATGGAAAGGTTCAGGGACCTTCTCATGTATGATCTATATCTCAGGGAAAATGTAAAAAGCCGTCCATCCTTTGCCCGGGACCAAAGCCCTTATAAACAGGCTGTCCGGCAGTTTTTTCAGAGGGAGGAGGAATCTCCCCGGTACCTTATGGATTATGAAGGGTATGATTCCAGGCAGATGAGTAAGATGGCCCATATTGAAGCCATGGGAGACGGAACCCTGGTACTGTTTGATTACAGGCACAGGGACCCGCTGACGTATAATGCAAGGGCGGTCAGAATTGGGTGATAAACTTTAGAATGTTGTAAATGCAACAAAAACGTTGTGATGAAAGGACTGGATATATGCTGCAGAAAACCATTTTGAATGAACCTGAGACTGACAGAAAAACTGGCAGAGGGATAAAAAGTGACAGGGATACGAAGGCCGGCAGAGGGAGAAAAGCTGGCGGCGGCACAAAAACTCAGGGAAGGCCGAAAGCTGTCAGGGAGACAAAAGCAGAACTGGCCGCCCGTATTGCCCGTATCCTGGATGTATTGGACCGGGAATACGGTACGGAGTACCGCTGTTACCTGAATCACGAGACACCCTGGCAGCTGCTGATTGCAGTTATCATGAGCGCCCAGTGTACGGACGCCAGGGTGAATATTGTCACAGCTGATTTATTCCAGAAATATGATACCCTGGAGAAGTTTGCCGCGGCGGATTTAAAGGAATTGGAACAGGATATCCACTCCATTGGGTTTTATCACATGAAAGCTAAGAATATCATTGCCTGCTGCCGGGACCTGGTGGAACGCTTTGGAGGAGAGGTGCCAAGAACCATAGAGGAGCTGACCTCCCTTGCGGGCGTGGGACGTAAAACGGCCAATGTTATACGTGGGAACATATACAATGAACCCAGTATTGTGGTGGATACCCACGTAAAGCGTATTTCCAGGAAGCTGGGCCTTACAAAAGAGGAGGAGCCGGAGAAAATAGAGTATGATCTGATGAAGGTGCTGCCAAGGGACCATTGGATTCTGTGGAACATACATATCATTACCCTGGGCCGTACCATCTGCATTGCCAGGCGCCCGAAATGCTGTGAATGCTTTCTGCGGGAGGAATGTCCGGGGAGGGAGGCGTAGGTTTTTTTAATCCGTTCCCTTCGCCATGCAGCACCTGCCTCCTTTATGCGTTCCTGCCAGCCGCCGGCCGGTCTTTCCTTTTTGTCGCCTCCCCTACTTCCGGTTCTGGAACTCAGAGGGGGATTTTCCATAATATCGTTTGAATGCGGCGCTGAAATAGGCCGCATTTTCATATCCTGTCCTGGATGAGATTTCATACATTTTCATGTTGGTATTCTCAAGCAGTCCCCTGGCTTTTTCCATCCTTACCTTAATCAGATAATCCGTAAATGTAATTCCTGTCTCGCTCTTAAATACAGTGCTGAAATAGGAGGTGCTTAAGCATACGGCCCCCGCTACCTCATCAATGGAAAAGGAGGAGGACATATAGTGGTTCTGGATGTACAGGATGGCCTGGTCTATGAGCTTTCCGTAACGGCTTTTGTTGATGCGTATGCTGTCGCATATTTTGAACAGGTTCTGCTTCAGGTTTTCGATGCTGGACTCCAGTGTGCCGCCGGCTGCCACTTTTTTGAATTCTTCGATGGGATTCTGAAATATATCCTGAAGGTTGATTCCTGATTCCCCTAATTCCTTCATCAGATGGGTATAGAAGCTTCCCAGGGAAAAGGTCATATACAGATAGCTCTCACTTCCCTTCTGATAGAGCCATGTTTTTAATTGCTCCAGCTCTCCTGTAATCCCTTCCTTATTTTGTTCTTTGATAAAAGTAATAAGCCTGGTGTCCGGTATGGGATATCCCTGGCTGTCCTCCGGCTCATTGTAGATATAAGACTCCACCTCCTCGTAAAAGATATCCGCATTGGAACCCTTGATGAAATGGAGTTTGCCTGCTTCATGGCAGGTCTGTACACTTTTGTGGAGCAGGCGGATGCCCTGGACAATGCTGCCCGAGGCAATGCTGACATCGCAGTAGCTTCCCTCATGGGGGAACTGCCTGCGTATCGTGTCCACCAGAATTTTCCGCCGGGCGGTCAGTTCCATCCTGGAGCGGGAGGTGAGGCAGACGCTGTAGCTGTACTGATGGGATTCCAGCAGATAAGAGCTGTCACCAAACAGAATCTGGCTCAGGGCCGAAAACCTGCGCTCTGACGCATAACGGATGTCGTCGGACAGCTTGCTTAAGCTGTGCTCGTCCAGCTCCACCTGCAGGAAGCAGCACCATGAATCAGGTTCAAGGTCCAGCTCGTTTAAGACAATGCCCTCGGGGCCGGCCGCCTCCTGGACCGCCATGTTGCGCAGCAGTTGTGTGGCCATCAGACGCTTGTCGTGGTGGAACTGCCGGCAGTGGGAAACCGCATTCGTCAGTATGCGGTTCATGGCATCCAGATCAATGGGTTTCAGTATATAATCCAGGGCCCGAAGATGCATGGCTGTCCTGGCATATTCAAAGTCATCATACGCGCTGATGATGAGAAGCACGATGTTTGGATTTAAGTCCTTAGCCAGCCTGGAGAGCTCCAGCCCGTCGATATAAGGCATACGGATGTCGGTGATAAGGATGTCGGGCGGATTATCCTTCATCTGGTTCCAGGCATCCTGTCCGTCGGCAGCAGTGCCGGAAAGGCAGATACCCAGTCCCTCCCAGTCAATCTGCCGGGATAACCCTTCCAGTATGATTTCATTGTCATCACAAAGCATTGCCTGGAACAAAAATATCATCTCCTTTCAGTTTGGGAATCCTTACGGTTACTTCGGTGCCAAAATCCGGCTCTGACGTGACGGTCAGACCGTAGCTGCTTCCAAAGAGGATATGGATGCGCTCATTGACATTGTAGAGTCCATACCCGGAATCCCTGCGGTCCGGGTGGGCGGCTGTTCCCAGCTGCTGCTGCAGTTTTTCAAGGGTTTCCTGGTCGATTCCCCGGCTGATGTCCTGCACGGACAGTACAAGGCTGTCCTCCTCCTCATAAATGCGCACCTGTATAAAGACCTTCTGCCCAGGCATGGGTATTGCGTGAGCAATGGCATTTTCAGCCAGGGGCTGCAACAGCAGCTTAAGGGTCCGGTAGGAATACAGCACAGGGTCGCATTCAATGGCGTATTCAAATTTCTTGCTGTAAATCATGTTGGTGATAAACAGGTAGCTGCTTATGTGCCGCAGCTCCTCCTCGATGGTGATGATTTCATTCCCCTTGCTGAGCGAAATCTTAAACAGTGTGGACAGCTCATTGAGCATTTTCTCCGCGTCCCGATTCTTGTCCATTCTCAAAAGCCACATGACGGAATCCAGGGAATTATACAGAAAATGGGGCTGTATCTGGGCCTGGAGGGCCTTCAGCTCCGAGTTCTTAAGCTTTTTCTGCTCCTCATAGATCTGGCTGATAAGCTTTTGGATCCGCTCCAGCATCTGGTTGAAATTCTTGCCCAGCCGCCCGAACTCATCGGAGGAGTGGTACGTGTACCGGACCGAGAAATCCCCATTTTCCACCTCCTCCATCATGCGGTAAAGAATCTGTACCGGTTTGTATACGGACTGGGATATAAGCATGGCCACATACAGGGAGGAGAATGCGATAATCAGCAGGACCAGCATGACAATATGGGTGATATCCTTGCTGCTCTGGGTCAGAAAGCCCCGGTCTATGATGCCGGCAATCCTCCAGTTGGAGTTCATCAGGGTACGGCTCACCACCAGGTACCCGCTGTCAGGCACTACCATGGATTTTCCCACGGCAGTACCTGTGGATTCCAGAATATGGGATACCAGGCTGGGGGAAATGTCGATGGGATAGTGGAGATCATTGCCTGCATTGGAGCGGAACAGGATGCTTCCCTCCTGATCAATGATGCAGATGACCCCGTTGCTGAGACTGTGCTTGATTCTCTGGGTGATAACATCCTCCTTGATGTCGGCTGCCACAATGCCGTTGACCATACCCGAAGCCTTATCCATCACCGGCTGTCCCACCGTAATGAAGTTATCGCTGATAGAGCTGCGGACAATGAAGCTGCCCTCATGGGAAGGAAACCAGGTGGTTTCCCTGCTGCCCGCAATGGTCTTATACCAGGTCGTCTCCCTCTGGTCCTCTGATTTGAATGAGTAGTAGTTGGATTTGTAGCGGCCGCCGTTCTGGCCGAACACATATACTCCGAAGATATCCTTGCGGTAGGTGGAGATAGAGGCCAGCTCCATGCTGCCGGCCAGGTCGTTGGAATACTGGTCCCGGATGGAGTCAAAGTCCATGCGCAGGTATTTCTGTATCTTGATATCGCCGGTCAGCATGTCGCAGAGGGTCCAGGCGTCATTGAGCAGGCTGTCAATGTCATCGCAGACAAGGTCAATGGTCTCGATGGAGGATTTTTCGGTCATGTTGATGATGAAATTGGTATAGAGATGGTAGGCGGCAATTCCCACCAGGAGCACAGGGATACAGGATAGCGTCACAAAGGAAATCAGTAGTTTCCTGCGGAATGAAAGCTGTCGGAAGAACTTTTTCATGAATCCCGTTTCCTTTCCTGTATTAATAGGCGGTGAGCGCATACTCGGCCGCATTTTCAGCAGTAATAATCTGATAAGGAATCATTACCATGGGGAATGGCTTGCAGTCCCGTTCCATCTGCTGTATCAGGAAAGCCGCGATAAATCCCCAGCGGGGATTGCTCTCCACCGTGCCCAGATATTCTCCGGCAATGATGGCCTTGCACACGTCCTGGATGCCGTTGATGGACACAATGGCGATTTCACCCGGCGGCAGCCCTGCTGCCTTGATGGCCTGGAGGGCCCCCAGTCCGTCTTCATCGCTGTGGGCAAAGACCGCGTCTATGGTCTGTCCCCGGTTGGCGGCCTTGATAAGTGCGTTTTCCATTGCCTTTTGGGCTGTTACCCGGTCAAAATTCCCGTATTCCACATCAATGATTTCCATGTTGGGATACTTCATAAGGGCCTGATGGAATCCTTTTGAGCGCGCCTGGGCTCCGGGTGAGCTCTCGGTGCCGTAGATTTCCACGATCCTGCAGGGCTGATCCCCGAATTTATCCGCCAGCAGGCCGGCGCAAATCTGGCCTTCCTTCAGGTAGTCCGCGGAGATAAGAGACACATAGTAGCTCTGGTCAATGGTCTCGGCCGACTGATCGATGAGGATGACGGGAATGCCCGCGTCCTTGGCGTCCTGGAGCACCGGAGTCAGGGCTGACAGGTCCGCGGGCACAATGACCAGATAGTCCACGCCCTCCCGAATCAGGCTGCGTATATCCTCCAGCTGCCACTGTACAGAATAGTCATCCGGTTCATGGTAGATAAAGTCCATTCCGTTGGGAATCAGGGCCTCGCGGAAACTGTTGATCTGGGCTGTTCTCCATGGGTTGTCTGTCTCGATCTGGGAAAATCCCACATGGAGGCTGGAGCTGTCAGCCGGTTCCGGTTCCCAGTTTACGGCCTGGTTGGAGGTATCATACAGGGTAATGGCCAGGATGACGCACAGGGAGCAGATGATGAGAAGACACCAGTGTTTCCTAAACAACAGCTTGAACCGTGTCTTAAACCATGTCTTAAACCATGTTTTAAACCGCAGCATAAACCGTGACATAGGCATCAGTACTCCGCCCACATGGTGACGGGGGAACTGTCAATGCCCTCTATTATCAGCGGAACGGCAGCCGCGTTTTTCAGAAAACCGGACGGAAGTCCCTCCATGTTAACATCCTCGATAATGCAGATATAACGGTCGTGGAACATGCCAAGCATGATCTGGTGGGCCAGATCCCCATCCTTGGTGTCGCTGTAAGAGGCCAGCGACACAAAATCCAGGGCCAGGGCCTTTAAATGGCTCATATTATCCTGAAGGTACCGGGCCAGCCGGCTGCTGACAGCGGGACCGTTGTTTTCATAGACATCCGGTTTTTCTCTGCGGTATTTGGAGAAACCGGTGCGGATTAAAAGCAGATCAGCGTCTTTTACGTCCTCCCGGTGGGGAATCAGATCCTCGGGCATGAGCTTTGCGCCAGGTTCCTTTGGAATATCCAGGAGCAGGGGCTTATGAAAGAAAAAATGCCCAAAGGGAACCTGGTCCAGGGGAATGCCCTTTCCGTAAAAATGCATGGGTCCGTCCAGGTGGGTTCCGTAATGGTTAAAAAGATGGATGGTGCAGGTGTTGGCTGTGTCGCCTCCGGCAATGGAGGTGTGGGACTCCAGGCTGAATGCAGGGTTGCCGGGCCAGGTAGGCTGTCCCTCTTTTATGGGATACGATAGAATCTGATACATAAAATCCCTCCTTATGATAAAGATATCATCCGAATGTAACAGTTGCTATCATTAAATCACGATTTACAGGGAGCGTCAATAAGATAGAATGAAATCAAAACATATTCCAATCAAATCATATGTACATAAAAATATGGTCATAGTATACTAATGACATCCGAAAAACAGTACTGTTAAAGTGCAATATACACAAAGATACAGGTAGGGGGAGTTAGATGAATGTAATTGATATTCACGCCCATATATATGAGCGGGTGGCGGGAATTACCAGGGGACAGCCCATGGTCTCCACCGGCCTGGGGCGGGTCGCCATAGGAAATGAGGAAGTACAGTTTCTTCCTCCCTCCTTTGAACAGAGCCGCAGCACGGCGGAAATGCTCATCGCGTATATGGACTGGTGCGGTATCGAAAAGGCGGTTCTTATGCCTAATCCCTATTACGGGTACCATAACCGGTACTTTGCGGACAGCGTAAAACGGTATCCGGACCGGTTAAGGGGGGTGGCATTGGTTGACATAATGAAAGGACAGGAGGCGGCCAGGGAGCTGGCGTCCATCTACGACCAGGGAATCCTGTTTGGCTTTAAGGTGGAAGTGGACAGCACCTTCCAGTGCGCTCCCGGTACCCGCCTTTCGGATTCCGGGCTGGCTCCTGTGTGGGACTGCTGCAATCAATACCATCAGCCGGTATTCATCCACATGTTCCGCACAGAGGACATTGAGGACGCGGGCTTCCTGGCCTCAGCGTATCCCAATATCAGCTTCATCCTGTGCCATATGGGGGCGGATGCATGTTTTAAAAAAGGGATGCCTGAGTCCAATTACAGGGAAGTGCTGGATTTGGTAAAGAACCGTTCCAATGTATTCATCGACACATCCACCGTACCGGTGTATTTTGACGAGGAATATCCCTGGCCTTCCTCCGCGGAAATCATCCAGGCATGCTACCGCCATGTGGGACCGGAGAAGATGATGTGGGCTTCGGATTATCCGGGTATGCTGAACCATGGTACCATGAGGCAGCTGATTAACCTGGTGGAGAAGCATTGCAGTCATATACCGGAATCCCACCGGCAGATGATCATGGCGGATAACGCCAGAAGGCTGTTTTTCGACAATCAGAGGTAAATTATCTATAACTGTTACTATTTAAAAAAAGGAGAAGATGAGTTATGAGAAAAATGTTTACAGTAGGTTTGGCAGCAGTAATGGCAATGGGCCTGTGCGCCTGTGGTTCACAAAAGGCAGCGGAGACAACGGCTGCCCCTGCGGCGGCAGAGACAACAGCCGCCCCGGCTCAGGAAGAAAAGAAAGAAGAAAAGGAAGAGACCACAGAGGCACAGGCCTCCTCTGAGACGGCCGGCGGGGAAGGATATGTGGTGGCCCTGTGCAACTATTCCATCGGAAACTCATGGAGGGCCCAGATGGAGCAGGAATTTGTGGCTGAGGCGGAGAAGCTGAAGGCAGAGGGAGTGGTAAGTGAGTACTACATTACCAATTCCAATGAGGATATCAACAAGCAGATCAGCGACATGCAGGATCTGATTACAAAGAAGGTGGATGCCATCGTTATTACGGCTGCTTCCCCCACAGCCCTTGCGCCTGTGGTAGAAGAGGCTACAGAAGCAGGTATCAAGGTGGTTTCCTTTGACAACGTGGTGGAGACAGAAGAACAGGTGGCTACGGTAGGTATTGACGAGAAGGAATTCGGCCGTATCGGAGCAGAGTGGCTGGTGGACAAGCTGGATGGAAAAGGCAAGATTGTTGTCCTGAACGGTATCGCGGGAACAGCCACAGATTCCCTGCGCTGGGGCGGTGCAGAGGAAGTGTTCAAACAGTATCCCGACATCGAGATTCTGGGTTCGGCCAACGCTTCCTGGGACTATGCACAGGGCAAGGCTGCCATGGAATCCATGCTGTCCGCTTATCCGGAAATCGACGGAGTGTGGTCACAGGGCGGCGCCATGACACAGGGAGCAATCGACGCATTTATAGCAGCCGGCCGGGATCTGGTTCCCATGACAAGCGAAGGCAACAACGGCGCTATCCGCGCATGGATTGAAAATAAGGATAAAGGGCTGTCCTGCATAGCGCCGTCCAATCCTACCTATACCAGCGCCGAGGCTCTGCGGGTTGTGGTCAAAGCCTTAAACGGCGAGGATATTCCTGGGAACGTGGTCATGGATATTGAGACTGTTACAGAAGAAAATGTGGACCAGTATTACCGTTCGGATATGCCGGACAGCTTCTGGGTTCTTACAGAGCTGGATGACGCGACACTTCAGAAGCTTTACAAGTAGTCAGCACGCTTTGGGGATGATGGACAGGCCGATGAATATCGGCCTGTTTTGCACATAAGGACCATGTCTGTTCCGGAGAGAGAAGGAGGTTAACAGTGGCTGAAGAGATTTTAAAAATGGTCAATATAACAAAACGGTTTGCCGGCATCACGGCCCTGGACCGGGTACAATTTTCCTGCAGCAAGGGGGAAGTACATGTGCTGGCCGGGGAAAACGGGGCCGGAAAGAGTACCATACTTAAGATTCTGGCGGGAATCCATCAGGCAGATGAAGGGGAAATATATTTCCATGGTAAAAAGGTGGTAATCCGGAATCCTGAGCAGTCCCAGAAACTGGGAATTGCCATGGTGTTCCAGGAGCTGACTCTGGTGGGGGAAATGACGGTCTGGGAAAATATATATTTAAACCAGGAACCGGTTACCTGTCTGGGAAGAATCAACCGAAAGGAAATCAAAAAGCGCATTCTGGCCGTCATGGACCGCTATGGAATCCACATTGACCCGGATGCCACTGTGAGCAGCCTGCCGGTGGCGGAACAGCAGATGGCGGAAATCCTTAAGATTCTGGTCAGGGACCCGGAACTGATTATTCTGGACGAGCCCACTTCCGCATTGGCCAAGAAGGAGGTAAAGCAGCTGTATCAGATTATCCACAATCTGATTGCGGACGGCAAAACTATCATTTTCATCTCCCACCGTCTGGAGGAGCTGTTTGAGCTGGGAGACCGGATTACCGTATTCAAGGACGGGTGCTATATTGGAACCAGGAACATGAACGAGATAAATGAGGACGATTTAATACGTATGATGGTGGGGCGTTCCCTGAATCATGTATTCCCGCCGCCTGTATGCGAAGTAGATGACAGCCAGGTTATATTTGAGGTAAAGAACCTGGCGGACGCTGACCATAAGCTGAACCAGGTCAGCTTCCAGGTACATAAAGGAGAGATACTGGGGGTGGCCGGACTGCAGGGCCATGGACAGACAGAGCTGCTTAACGCTGTCAGCGGTCTTTATCCCCTGGCGGGGGGAGAAATTATTGTCAATGGAAAGCAGGTGGGCATAAAGAACGCGGGGCAGGCCATTGCAAACGGAATTGCCCTGGTGCCTTCCGACCGGAAGAACCAGGGGCTGATGCTGGAGCTTTCCAACCGCCACAACCTGGCCATTTCCAGTATGAAAAAGCGCATGAAGGGATGTTTCATAGACAAAAAGGCGGAACAGGCATTCAGTGAGTCCATGGCGTCAAAGCTTTCCATCAAAATGGGAGGGCTGGACCTGCCTGTATCCAGTCTGTCAGGGGGAAACCAGCAAAAGGTGGTTCTGGGCAAGGAGCTGGCCACGGAGCCCAGGGTTATTCTCTTTGACGAGCCAACACGCGGCATTGATGTGGAGGCCAAACGGGAATTCTACCAGATCATGCATGACCTGGCGGCCCGGGGTGTGGCGGTGGTCATGAATTCCAGCGATATGCTGGAGGTAATCGGCATGAGCAGCCGGGTGATTGTCATGTACGAGGGCAGAATATCCGGTATTCTGGAAAAGGCAGAACTGACAGAAGAACGGATCATGCAGCTGGGCATGGGGCTGGGAAAGAACAGGAAGGAAGGTGAGGAAGGGTGAAAGGCAGAATGAATAAAAATTTCTGGCATAAACACGGGCATACGGTTATCATATACGTGTTTCTGGCAGCTCTCATGGTTTTTGTAAGCATATTTAATAAGGACTTTTTTACTCTGGGGAATTTCAAAAATCTTCTGCGTTCCTCCTTTCCGCTGATCATGGCTGCCCTGGGGCAGACGCTGATCATTCTCACGGGAGGAATTGACTTGTCCCTGGGAGGAATTGTGGCTCTGTGCAATGTGGTCTGCGTCTTGTCCATGAACCCGGACTCTGCCTGGGGATTTGTCCCTGCCCTGGGGGCAGCGGCAGCGGTGGGCCTGGCCTGCGGGGCTGTAAACGGTGTACTGGTCACAAAAGGGCGCCTGGCTCCCATCATTGTAACCATAGCTACCACAGCCGTATTTGACGGAATGGCTTTACTGCTCATGCCGAATCCGGGAGGTAGTGTGCACAAGGCGTTTGCCAAGTTCCTGACACGGGGGTATTCCGGTGCGGTACCCTTTCTTCTGTTCCTCCTCATCCTCTGTCTGGTGAGAAGTCTCGCCAACAGCACTCCCTACGGAAAGGCCCTGAGAGCCATTGGAGGCAGTGAAAATGCAGCCTACTCCACCGGCATACGGGTGGGAAAGATAAAATTCTGCGCCTACTGTCTGGCCGGGCTCCTGTGCGCTGTGGCCGGAATATTCTTAAGCGCCCAGATGAATTCGGCTGACGCCACCATAGGAAAAAATTACGCCATGAACGCCATCACTGCCACGGTGGTGGGCGGAACTGCCATGACAGGCGCGGTGGGGGACCCTCTGGGTACCATAGCAGGCGTGTTCATCATTTCCATCATCAACAATATGCTGAACCTGTTTGGTGTTTCTTCATTTTACCAGTTCATATGCCAGGGCCTGATACTGATTGCAGCCCTGTCGCTCAGCGCGCTGCATAAGAGGCATTAGGGCCTGTGGGGACTTAATATTAAGGATAGAAAGGTAAGGTGAAAGAAAGTGGGAGAAGAAAAGAACAGACAGGCTTCCAATCTACAGTTTATTAAGAAAAATGCAGGCAGCTCCCAGGTTATGGTCTATGTTATACTGGTGGTATTATTGCTGGCGGCCCAGCTCATGTCGCCGGGTTATTTAAAGCCCACCCATGTGGCCGGAATCCTGAGGCTGGCCTCCTTTATGGGAATCGCCGCAATCGGCCAGAACCTGACCATACTGACAGGAGGAATTGATTTATCCATCGCCAATACCATTACCTTTGCCAACGTGATTGCGGCGCAGATCATGATGGGCCGAAATGAGAATCTGCCCGCTGCGCTTTTTGCAGTCATTGTCATGGGTGTGATGGTAGGATTTATCAACGGAGTGGGAATCCATTGGCTTAAGATACCGCCCTTTATCATGACGCTTGGTGTGGGCACGGTTATCCAGGGCGTGTTTCTGATTTACACAAAGGGCGCCCCCAAGGGCAATTCATCTCCCCTTCTGAAGGCCATCTGCGGACAGAGCTTCATAGGCATTCTGTCCGGCATTGTGGTCATATGGGCTGTTATGGCGGCTGTGACCATTGTTCTTCTGCGGAATACTCCCTACGGGAGGAAGATATATTCCGTGGGCACCAACGAGCAGGCGGCCAGGTTTTCGGGAATACACACGGGAAGGGTGACATTTTCCGTGTATCTGATATCCGCGGTCATAGCAGCTGTCTCCGGTTTCTTCCTGGTGGGATACACGGGTACCAGCTTCCTGGATGTGGGCACCAGCTACAATACAAAGACCATAGCGGCCGTCATCATCGGCGGAACCGCCATTACCGGAGGAAAGGGCGGATATATAGGAACCATAGCAGGGGCAATCATCATGACCATACTGGATGATTTTCTGACCATTATCAATATTCCGGAGGCAGGGCGTCAGATCATGCAGGGAGTTATCATCGTACTGCTGGTACTCATATACAGCAGGGAAAAGCATAAGAAGTAGGCCGGAACACAAGTTCATGGAATCACTTATGAAGCAGTACAGGAAACAGGGGGAATCATACATGTTGAAAAATATAGCTGAGTTCAGCGCACAGACAGAGTCAGGGGAGCTATCTTCGCATCAGGCGGTGGCAGTGCTGGATTGTATGCTGGAGGGACTTCCGAAGGCCGGGCGTATCCTCTTAGTGCCGCCGGATATCACACGCTGTTATTCCTACGGGGGTGTCATCACATCCTATCTGTATCACCGTCTGAGCAGGGATGCAAAGGTGCGCATCATGCCTGCGGTGGGGACCCACAGGGCCATGAGCCGTGAGGAACAGATCCGGTTTTTCGGGGAGGACGTGCCGGAGGAGGTTTTTCTGTACCATGACTGGAGGAAGGACACAGTCCCTGTCGGCACGGTGCCGGGCGCCTATTGCGGCAGGGTGTCCGGGGGCAGGTACACGTCGGATATCGGTGCGGAGGTGAACCGCTGTGTGGTGGATGGAAGCTTTGACCTGATTCTGTCCATCGGCCAGGTGGTTCCCCATGAGGTCATCGGCATGTCCAATTACACCAAGAACATACTGGTGGGGCTGGGAGGAAGGCCCATGATTAACGGTACCCATATGCTGGGCGCTCTCTGTAATCTGGAGACAATTATGGGAAATACGGACACGCCGGTGCGGGCGGTGTTTGACTACGGGGAGGAACATTTTCTCCGGGATGTGCCTCTGGCATACATACTGACCGTTGCATCGGAGCAGGAGGGAAGGACCGCCCTTCACGGCATCTTTACCGGGGCGTCCAGGCAGGTCTATGAACATGCGGCTGCGCTGGCAAAAAGACGCTGCATCACACAGGTGGAACGCCGGGCAAAAAAGGTGGTGGCTTATCTGGAGCCGGAGGAGTTTTCCACCACCTGGGTGGGAAACAAGGCCATTTACCGCACCCGTATGATGATTGAGGACGGCGGGGAATTACTTGTCATTGCGCCGGGAATCAAGGGGTTTGGCGAGAACCCGGAGGTGGACGGTCTCATACGCCGTTACGGCTATAAGGGGACGCCCTATACCATGGAACTGATGGAAAATGGGGCATTTCCCGGCTCCGCCATGGTGCCGGCCCATATGATACACAGCTCCTCTGAGGGCAGGTTTACCATTACCTATGCCGTAAATCCGGAATATGTGTCCCAGGCCGAGATAGGCCGGATAGGGTATGAATTCATGGATGTGAAGGACGCCCTTGCCAGATATCCTGTTTTAGAGATGGAGGATGGATGGCAGGAGATGGAGGACGGGGAGGAGGTTTATGTGGTAAAGGCGCCGGCTCTTGGGTTGTGGAGGGTGATGGGCGCGTAGGGTACCTCCGCGAAGCGGGGGCAGGGCGGGCAGCCACGGGATCGGCTGCCCGCCCTGCCCCGTTTTGCGGACTGTGTCCTCAGGCTATGAAGGAGGAGGGGATGCTTTTCTCTGTAATGAATATTCTGTTCCCGCTCATGAAAATGTTCTGTGTCAGGCTGATTTCTTTATTATTCTATTATTTCCAGTTCCATTTCCTCCATAAGTGTAGTAGAATGGGTCATAAATATAAGGATTGTCTTTAACTATGATTTCATAATGGTTTTACGGTGTTTATTTTTATTGGAAAGAGGAAGATATGACGAATTCGTACATAGCCCTGGACCTGGAGACCACGGGACTTGAGGACAGGCTGGATAAGATAACGGAGATTGCTGCCCTGAGAGTGGTGGACGGCCGGGTGGAGGAGAGGTTTGTGACCCTGGTGAATCCTGGACGGCAGCTGGGGGAGAGGATTACGGTCCTTACGGGAATCACGGATGATATGGTGAAGGATGCACCTGCGATTGAGGATATGATTGGGGATGTGGTTCGGTTCTGCGGGAATCTGCCTTTACTGGGACATAATATATTGTTTGATTACGCTTTCCTGAAACGGGCCGCTGTGAACAGCGGGCTGGATTTTGAACGGGAGGGCATTGATACCCTTGGCATCTGCCGGCTGTTTATGCCTGCGGATGTGAAACGGAATTTGACCTGCGCCTGCTCATTTTATGAGGTTTCTCAGTCTGCGGCCCACCGGGCGCAGGCGGATGCGGAGGCGGCTCATGGGCTGTATCAGGTGATGATGGCACGCCATGGGGAGGAGCATCCCGAAGTTTTTGCGGCGAAACCCTTGATTTATAAGGCAAAAAGAGAACAGCCGGCCACAAAAAGACAAAAAGAATACTTGCACGATTTGTTAAAATGTCATAGAATAGACGTAACTGTGCAGATAGATGCCATGAGCCGCAGTGAGGTGTCGCGGATGATTGACAATATTATCTCCCAGTACGGACGGATGACCAGCAGAATATCCGGGGAACAGAAAGACTAAAGAAGAGATTCTGAGGCATATTATTAAAAGAGGTGAATGTACAATGCTTAATATGAGAGATCCAAAGACCAAGAAGATCATTTCCACCATCATTGTTGTTGTATTAGTGTTGGCTATGATTGTTCCTATGGCCTTAAGCGCACTTATGTATTAATTGCATTACAGTTTGGAAGAGGAGAATTTATGAGGAATCGTATAGGAAATGCCGGCCTGACAGCGGCCATCAGTATGGCGCTGCTTGCGGCATTTCCAGTGATTGCCTGGGCGGCGCCTGTGCTGCCGGCCGGGATAACCGCAGGCAGCCAGAGCCTGGCCGGAATGACGGCTGAGGAGGCGAAGGCAGCGGTCCAGGAATATGTGGACGGCCTGGCGGCCCAGTCAGTGACCCTCAGCGTGGATGGACAGGATGTGGCCACCACGGCAGGGGAGCTGGGCTTTCACTGGATTAACACAGACGCAATTGATGAGGCGGTCAGCCAGTATGCCGGCGGCAGCCTGATTAAACAGTACATGATTGAAAAAGATCTGGCGGCAGCGCCCGTGGAGGTTGAACTGGAGACAGAGGTGGATTCCGCGAAGGTGAAGAACTTTGTGGATACACAGTGCCAGGGAATCACGGCGGAGCCCCAGAATGCATCTATAACCAGAGAAAACGGACAGTTTGTCATTACGGACTCTGTACCCGGACGGGTGGTTGACGTGGCGGGAACCGAGGCAGCCCTTAACGAGGCCCTGGAAGGCGGACTGGACCAGCCGATAGAGGTAACAGCCCAGGTAACGGAAGAACAGCCGGCCATTACCAGCGAGGCCCTGGCTACCATTCAGGATGTGCTGGGCACATATACAACTGATTTCAGCAGCAGCGGCGCAGCCCGCTCCACCAACCTGGCAGTAGGCGCGGCCAAGATTAACGGCCACGTTCTTATGCCCGGGGATGTCCTGTCAGGCTATGAATGCCTGCAGCCTTTTACCACAGCCAATGGGTATAAGACAGCGGCGGCTTATGAGAACGGCCAGGTCGTGGACAGCATCGGCGGAGGCGTGTGCCAGCTGGCTACCACTCTGTATAATGCTTCCCTGGAAGCAGAGGTGGAGATTGTCCAGAGACAGAACCACTCCATGATTGTCACCTATGTGAAACCATCCAGGGACGCGGCCATTGCAGGCACTTATAAGGATATTAAGATAAAGAACAATTACAGTACCCCTATTTATGTGGAAGGATATACCTCCGGCAGGAAGCTTACCTTTACCATATACGGCAAGGAGACCAGACCGGCTAACCGCAAGGTGGAATACGTGTCTGAAACCTTGGGAAGCACCAGTCCGGGAGAGCCGCAGCTCATTGTAGACAACACCCTGGCTCCGGGAGCAAGGGTCAAGGTCCAGTCCTCCCACACAGGACTTAGATCCAGATTATGGAAGGTAGTGACGGTGGACGGCGTGGAGCAGGAGAGAACCCTGCTTAACAAGGACACCTACAATGCATCCAAGGCCATTTACCGGGTAGGACCTGATCTGCCGGTAGCATTGCCGGTGGTGCCGGATGTGACGGCGCCTGTGGATACACCTCCGGCAGAGACAGCGCCGGTAACCGGTGTGGAGGGAGGCCCGGGCGTGACGCAGCCGGCTCCTGAGCCGGCCCCGGCCCCGGAGGCGAACCCGGCGCCCGCGGCGAATCCGGCACCGGAAGCAAATCCGGCGCCTGCAGCAAACCCTGCCCCGGCTCAGGGAGGCCCCACGGTCACCCCGGTGGAGGGACCATAATGCGTACGGCAGGACAGGGACCAGGCGGGTTTGAGAAGCGCGACGGCTTTATGAGAACGGGTCAGGATTTGGTGATGGCCGGTTATGCGGGATTTGCAGGGACTGTAAAGATAGGAGCAGAAAAGCGGGATTTCCTTAAAACGCGCTTTTCGCCTATGTTCTTAAGGTGTCTGGATGAAACGGAGCCATATTCCGTGGAACAATGGATAAAACGTGAACAGAAGGAGGAGCACTGCTCCTTCACTGCTTACGAGTATGCAGGAGAGGGCGGCGTATTAGCTGCCCTTTGGAATTTATCAGGTATATTTAACGCGGGAATTGATGCGGACCTCAGGTGTATGCCCGTGAGGCAGGTAACGGTAGAGGTGTGTGAGTTATTTGAGCTGAATCCCTACCGGCTGTACAGCGGAAACTGCGCCGTCCTGGTGTCAGACAGGGGCGGACAGCTGGTGAGAAGGCTCAGGGAAGAAGGAATTCCTGCGGGCTTTATCGGAAGTGTGGCGGAGGGAAGTGCCAGGCAGATACGCCACGGACAGGAGGGCGCAGGTTTTTTAGAGCGGCCCCGGCCTGACGAACTGACAAAGATAATATGAGACGGTTTGGAAGTTATGTAAATTAATAAAGTGTGCAATTCAATAAGTTATGTAAACAATGGAAGGATGGAGGATGATATATTATGAGGGAAAAGATACTTGCAGTCATTGAGAAAAACAGCAGAATTGACCTTAAGGACCTGGCCGTGCTGCTGGGAGAAAGCGAAATAGCGGTGGCCAACGAGATAGCGGAGATGGAGAAGGAACACATTATCTGCGGATACCATACACTGATTAACTGGGATAACACCAGTGAGGAAAAGGTAGTGGCGTTAATCGAGGTAAAGGTGACTCCGCAGAGGGGCATGGGCTTTGACAAGATAGCAGAGCGCATATACCAGTACAGCGAGGTGGAGGCCGTGTATCTCATGAGCGGCGCCTATGATTTCACTGTGTTCATCGAGGGCAGGACCATGCGCCAGATTGCCCAGTTCGTATCCGACAAGCTGGGACCGATGGAATCCGTATTAAGCACTGCAACCCATTTCGTATTGAAAAAATACAAAGACCACGGCACCATTATAAGTGAGCAGGTGCAGGATGAAAGGATGCTGATTACCCCATGAGAAACCCATTATCAGATAAAATCGTAAAGATACCGCCGTCCGGTATCCGTAAATTCTTTGATATTGTAAGCGAGATGAAGGACGCCATCTCCCTGGGCGTGGGCGAGCCTGACTTTGAGACGCCCTGGCATATCCGCGAGGAGGGTATCTACTCCCTGGAAAAGGGGCGTACCTTCTACACCTCCAATGCCGGCTTAAAGCCCCTAAAAGTGGAGATATGCGAATATTTAAAACGCAGATGCGGCGTTACATATGACCCGGACCAGGAGATACTGGTAACGGTAGGCGGAAGTGAGGCCATCGACATTGCGCTGAGGGCTATGTTAAACGAGGGGGACGAGGTACTGATTCCCCAGCCCAGTTATGTATCCTATATGCCCTGCGTTACACTGGCAGATGGTGTGCCCGTAACCATTGAGCTGGAGGAAAAGGACCAGTTCAAGCTGACCCCGGAAAAGCTTCTGGAGAAGATTACAGACAAGACCAAGATTCTCGTCCTTCCCTTCCCCAACAACCCTACAGGGGCCATTATGGAAAAGGAAGAACTGGAAGAAATTGTAAAAATTGTCCTGGAAAAAGACCTGTTCGTGATTTCCGATGAGATTTATTCAGAACTGACATACAATGGAAAGCGCCATGTGACTATTGCCTCCTTCCCGGGCATGAAAGAGAGGACCGTGCTTATCAATGGTTTCTCCAAGGCCTATGCCATGACGGGCTGGCGTCTGGGTTATGCCGCAGCGCCCCATATCATTCTGGAGCAGATGTTAAAGATTCACCAGTACGCGATCATGTGCGCTCCTACCACCAGCCAGTACGCAGCTGTATCAGCCATGAAGAACGGGGACCCGGATGTATCCATGATGCGGGAATCCTACAATCAGCGCAGGCGTTTCCTTCTCCACGCCTATGAGGAGATGGGCCTTACCTGTTTTGAGCCAATGGGCGCGTTTTACACCTTCCCCAATATCAGCCGCTTTGGGATGACATCAGAGGAATTTGCCACCCGGTTCCTGGAAGAGGAAAAGGTAGCTGTGGTGCCGGGCACTGCGTTTGGAGACTGCGGGGAGGGATTCGTGAGGGTATCCTACGCCTACTCCCTGGATAACCTGAAAGAGGCTCTGGGACGCATGGAACGGTTCGTAAAAAGACTGGACGGCAGGGAATAACAGAAAGGCGCGGCATACCATGATGAATATCGTACTATTAGAACCGGAAATGCCATCCAACACAGGCAATATCGGCCGGACCTGCGTTGCCACCCAGACCAGGCTCCACCTCATCGAGCCTTTGGGGTTTAAGCTCAATGAAAAGGCCTTAAAGAGGGCAGGGCTGGACTATTGGGACAAACTGGACGTGACTGTGTACAGCGATTATAAAGATTTCCTGGAGCGCAATCCCCAGGCCCCGGGCAACATGTACTTTGCCACCACCAAAGCCCGCAAGGTATATTCCGACGTGACCTACGGTCCGGACTGCTATCTCATGTTCGGCAGAGAAAGCGCCGGCATTCCGGAGGAGATTCTGGTGGACAATGAGGACCACTGTATCCGGATTCCCATGTGGGGCGACATCCGTTCCCTGAACCTGTCCAATTCCGCGGCAATTGTACTGTACGAGGCGCTGCGGCAGAATGGGTTTGAGAAACTGGAGCTGAGGGGTCAGCTTCACCATCTGCACTGGAAGGATGAATAGGCAGGCAAATATAGGCAGGCAAATAGAATAACAGACAAAAACAGGCAGAATAACAAACAGAATAACAATCAAACAAATAAATGAAACACCCCCGGAGCAAGGAAATCATATACGATGATTCGCCGCTTTGGGGGTGTTTTCGGATGGGCATGAAAGCGCCTGAATTGCACAAACAGTTTGTACATTATATACAAAGTGGGAAATAGGGACGGTACGTCATTTCTCCTGTCATAAACAACCAAATCTTTACATACCCTAGAAGTAGCTGAAACGGCAGCTTCCCGTTTCGACTAAATGTGATGGGATAAGAGTGTGGAGGGGTTGTGGATGAACGAGAAGTACGTGGAAGCCTTAGAACAATATGATATGGAAGTAAGAGCCGTGAGAAAAGGCCGCGGTTCCTGGATCTGCGAGACAGACCAGGGCTGCAGGCTTTTAAAGGAATACCGTGGGACAGCCAGGCGTCTGGAGTTTGAGGACGAGGTCTTAGGACGGCTGGATACCAGAGGAAGCCTGAGGGCTGACCGGTATCTGAGGAACAGGGAGGGCGGTCTGATGACCGTGACCGGCGACGGCACCAGATACATATTAAAGGACTGGTTTTTGGACCGGGAATGTAATATAAAAGACGGATATGAAATACGCCAGGCCCTGTCCAGACTGGCCATGCTGCACAGCCAGCTGCGAAAGATTGAGTTTAAGGAAGAGTGGAACATGGGTTCCATCCTGTCCGGCCCTCTGGAAGAGGAGCTGGAGCGCCATAACCGGGAAATGCAGCGGGCCAGGAACTATATCAGGTCCAAGCGCAAAAAAACAGAATTTGAGCTGTGCGTCATCGGCAGTTATCAGATGTTTTACGACCAGGCCCTGGAAGCGGTACAGGGCATGCGGGAGCTGTGGCCCGGCGCAGATGAACTGCCGTCGGAGGGCACCGCGCAGAATAATACCGGGAAATACCTGAAGCTGGGGCCATACCAGGAGGATTCGGATGCCCTGGAAGCAGCGGAGGTCCAGCCTCCCGTCAAAAAGGACAGGAAGCCCCTGTACCTGTGTCATGGGGACCTGGATCAGCACCATGTGCTCATGGGAGGCAGTTACACAGCCATCATCGAGTACAACCGGATGCATCTTGGAATACAGATATCGGACCTGTACCGTTTCATGCGCAAGGTCATGGAAAAGCACGGATGGAATCTGGACCTGGGACTGTCCATGCTGGATTCCTATGAGAGGGTGCTGCCCATGGAGCCAAAGGAGAGGGGATGTCTGTACTACCTGTTCCTTTATCCTGAAAAATACTGGAAACAGCTTAACTTTTACTACAACGCCAACAAGGCCTGGATACCGGCCCGGAATACTGACAAACTGCGGGGCCTGGAGGAACAGCAGCAGGCCAGGAACAGCTTTTTAAAACGCCTGAAAGCGGACTGTAAGGGCTGTGTCTGACGAAAAATAATAGAGGGTTGTACTTCCTTTTTCTGGTTTGATATAGTATAATCTTAATC
>OLIH01000346.1_pt1 | contig 33401 bp, 29 predicted proteins | sample 1609721 | NCBI WGS metagenome assembly OLIH01 (sample SAMEA4350157, study PRJEB24818) | metagenome | biome: human; feature: gut; material: faeces | place: Denmark | collected 2013-09
ACTTCAACTGACATTCTTTGGATCCTTTACCCGTTCGAAGAGGGTATTGGTGGGTCCAAAATATTGTCGTTAGGCGGCTATTCTATGCTGTCGCGTAACAACCCACCGGCTCGTCATTATTTTTTCTTTTGATGCGGAAAACAAGAACAACATAATCGCTGTCTCTTCCACAGCTAAATACCAAGAAACAAAAAAGTCTGATCAAAACAAGAAAGTTTTCTATGCCGCAGCTTTGACCTCAGCACTGTTTGAAAGAAAAGGAGGGGGCAGTAAATTGCTACTTTCGAATTAAAACACAGAAGAGCTTATGAATACTTCATGTTGTCTTCAGAAGGAACAAACTTCATCTCAAACGCTCTTACCGAAAAAACAACCGCAATTCTTAATTGCGACCAATTCACCCTATATTGGAATACACAAAGAGAAAAAATGCTTCTAAGACTATCTGCAATCCTACTTAGCGGTCTCTTAACTTGCTCTGTTGTTTCCGCTGCGGAGCAATCCTATTATTACGGCTGGGCTCTATCAAAGTCTTCTGACCATACAAACGGAGTCTTTAGATTGGAAGGACATCCGGAATGGAAATGCGTAAAAGCGGGGGATAAACATCCGAGGATAAGACTCCTTTGCTACAGAGTAGGGGGGCTTATTTTTCACACTTTTGAGATAGTTTCTTTACCAAAGAAAGGCGCTTTTATCAGCAGAGGAAAAATGGCGGTAAAAAGTGTTTTATACCAAGGAAAACTTAATTGTTCCGCTAAGTCTTCATATTTTACTGAATTGCACTTGTACAGCGGAGAGTTTCTTTCAGGTAAGGTTGTATCAGCATCTCATAAAAGGAGGACCGCTTATCCAAATAAAGGCTCAATAATGTTCTACATCTTTAAAGATGCATGTGAATAAACCGCAGGGTATATTGCAAAGCGGCTAATCAATTTCTGCCTCATCCTTTTTCTTCTTGTAAGAAGTATCAGTAGACGTAAAGGAAGGTCCGTTACCGGAGTTAACTCTATTGATTTGAAGGAGAGCCAAGCTCCTCTTAGATATAAAAAGAGCATTTTTGGACCTTCTTAACCGCTAAGCCTAAAGAGGATAAAAATATTGTTTATGTCTTTGTCCGGAGATTGTTAGGCGACAGCATAAAATGACCCTCCAACGTTTGCGGACTCAGTGTCGTTGCTGTCATTTTTTTAAGAATAATTACTTTATTTGGTTGTTCAGTTAAGGGTTAGAAATAGAAGAGGGGTTGAAACAAAACTCAGAAAATGGAGTGTTGCAGCAACCCCCTTGAGTAATGAACATGAAGTTGTATTAGGGATACATCGAAAGTGCTTAATTTTCAATGAGGTCGAAAATTGGATTTAAAAGAATTCAAAAGGATCGAGAAAGTTGAAAATTTAGAGAAAAATCTGTCACATCAGGTGATCTGGCCCCTTCTCCGGAGACATTTAGAGATAGATTCTTATGTGTCAACACCTCGGCATTGAGTCTGAACCTGAGTAGATCCTTACTTGAATAACCACGGTAATGTAAGTTGTTTTCACCTCCGAAAAGCCTAAGTTTGGATTTTTGTCGGTCGAAAAGGCTATGCTCCCAAAAACCTTCTACGCCGAAGCGGAAAGAATCACTGTTATGGAAGGTACGGGTGGCCTCAAACCGTACGCCGAGACCACTGTAAAGAGAGTGAATTAGGGTGTGTCTAAAGCCTAGAGGATAGAGGCCGGACTCTTTAAAGGAAGTACGGACTCCCAGCGCATTTTCTAAATAAGAGGTGGGAGTAAAAACTGCATTACCCAAAGGCATCTTGTATCCTATGGCGCCTCTTAAAGCGCAAGAAGCAATATCGAATTTTCCGGTATGCGGGCTGTACAAACCTTCAAACGATGTGGGTCGTTTGACATTGGAATGTTCGTAACCAAGACGCCCGGAGATAAGCGCAAAAGTCCCTTTCTGTTCTAAAGCTTTGCTTTCTTTGCTGTCAAAAGTCCACAGACCTCGAGCGGAGACAAAAGCTCCTGTAGTTTTTGCACTCCAAGGCAGCTGACCTGAAGAGGTAGTTTTAGCTTGGTATAGCCCGATAGATATGCCGCTGGTTTCATTAGGAGAAGTGTGAGAGACATCGAAATAAAAACCGCCTAAACGATCTTTAGAAGGACGATATCCATTTTTTCCTCCGAAGCGGGCATTTCCTCCAAAAACTGCTCCCGTGAGGTTAAAGAGAGTATTACCTTCTTCGGTTTGTTTTTTAGGTTTGTTTTCTGTAAGAGAAAACAATAAATTCGACAGTTGACGGCCTCTAAACGCAGAGACAGCCAAAGCTTCACAATAAGGGTCTGCATTAAAAATTTCTAAAGCAGAACCAATTCTTTTTGCTGATTGCATCTCATCGATGAGGCCTAAAAAATCTTCTCCGTCTTTGTCTAACCGACCGTTAGCTAATTTGTCTAATATTAAGGCGCTGTTCTTGGCGCCGCGACTAAGTGCGAATTTAGAGTAAGCGTTCGATGAACGATAAACATTAAACGTTCCCATTCCGTCAGTCGAAACATTGACGGTTAAGGAGTGGTCGAGCAGGGAAGAAGATGAAATCCGGATATCTGGGTCGACAGTTAACTCTTTCGCACTTATGAAAGAAGGGAGATGATTAGCCGATAAGGTATGAGTCCCGGTGGGAAGAAATCCGCGAGCAATATAGGTTATTTCTCCTTTCAACGATGCGTCTTGTAAGACAACGAGATGATCTGAAGAATTAGAAGAGAACTCAAGCTCAAGCACACCATCTTTTGATTGGGCATAACGATTAACGGTCAATGTTCCTATACTATTTCCCGGAGAGACGATCCCTCCATTATTTAGCGATCCATTAATCCTTCCTGAGCCGCCCAATCGACCGGCTGCCAGAACCGAGACGTCCGATGCAAAGTATCCATTTGCAAGTAAAACTCCTTCTTCAACTCTAGTGGTTCCTGTAGAGTGATTTGAACCGGAAAAGTTCAAAATACCGAGGCCTCTTTTTGTGAAGACACCTTCTCCTACGATTGTTCCGCCGAAATTATTTAGAAGGCCTTCATTTAAAACCAATGTGAGATTAGATAGCGTCGTTCTGGATTCGTTTAAAAGGTCGCCTTTGTATGCTTCATTAGCGGATCCGAGATTAATAATAAGATCGCTGTTTGGTCCGGTGTCCATCCAAGAAAGGGAAAAATCCTGTCCTAAAGCTTCGATGGTGTTTTTGCCTCGGGTGAATAATTCAACGGCAGAGCCTTCTTCGGATATATAACCCATATCCGGTTTCAAGATCCATGAATCCATACTGGGCAGTAACCCTGTGAACTGATCCACCTGAGAAGTAATTACCACCCCTTCTTGACCGTCCTCTAGAAAGTAGCTGACCTCTACATAATAGGACTGGTCTTTTGGCAGAAGAACGAGCCGATCCAATTCTATCGTCCTCATCCCGATTCCTTTTTCTAAACCGCCTTGACCGAATCTGCCGGTTTGTTCACCGATTAACTCAGAATTACTGTTGTAAATCCTAATACTGAATCGAGTGTCTTCAACGGGGTTGAAAAAAGTCACTGATCTTAGAAATTGATTGCTGCTTGAACGATGTCGGTTGACGAAACTAAAGTGAGTATTAAAGGTTAAGTAATCGGAAAAGGCTCCTCCGGAAGCAGTTTCGAGAGTAGTGTATTTAAACCGATCGGTTTCCGGGAGAGCGAGTCCTAAATCAGAGAGGGTCGGATCGTCATATGGGACGTATAGGTATCCCTGATCTTTTTGACAAAAATAACATGAATAGTCTGTGCCCCAACTGTTTTGGATGAGCCATGCACCTTTTTTAGAAGTTCCAGCGAATTCGAAGTCATCATCCCAACCGACTAAGAGGATCTGATGATTCACGGGAAGATTTTCATCTGAATTGAGAATCAAACCATCATCGCTGATTTTAAAAAGCGAGTCTAGGTCCTGCGGAACATGAAGAGAGGCAGTCAAGGAGCCGTACCTTTCCAGACTGTCTTTTACAAGTTTTTGAGTTTCTTTGTCTCGATTCAAAAAGCCTGAAACGATATAAAAGCTTTCTTTTAGAGTCGTAAAACTATCTGAAGTTTCGACAGGCGCAAATTTGAAATCGACGCCCTCCATTTTTTTTAGGCCCCATTGAAGCGTACTTACAAAAAAGGGAAGCTCACTGCCTAATTGATTGATAGCAGTTTCAAAAGGATTGTCAAAAACGACGTCCGGTTTTGTGAAAATCTTTGATTCCCAAGCGGTGTCCCGGCTAGGGAATGTTTTTAACCATCCATTGTAAAAAGGATCGAAACGGACCATTGAGGACTGGGTTAATTTTCCTGCGTCTCTAAGAGATCTGTTAAGTTGGTCAGCGGCTGCGGATGCACCTGAAAAGCTCCAGCAAAACATGCTGCTTCCCTGATCGAGGATTGGCTGGGCCCACCAGGAAACATCAGATTTTTTGTCCCAAGGATCTTCTCTTCGAGAATTGAAATAGGCCTTGTGCGAAGTATCGATGGGATTGTCGAAAGCGTAGACGGGGCAGATGAATGGTAATGAGAAAAAAGAAACTGCAGTTAAACAGAGAAGAGTAGTTTTATTCGTTTTGAGGTTTTTCATGTTTTTCGTTATCTGTTACGCATAGTCTATTTTTGAAGTCCTCGGTTAGTTGTTATATTTGTATTATCTCAGTATATTTTTGGTGTGGTTGATAGCTGAAAGGTTTTTTCGATAAAACGAAGCTGTAAGGATTTACTCACAAAGGAGCCTTAAGTTATTTAGTTAGTACGCTTCTTAAATACAGGGTTACGAGTGAATGGTCTGTTACTTACCTACATTGCCTTGAAGGAATTCAAAAAGGGTCGATAGGTATTCGTTAACTCAATACTTTCACGATTGGCCGCAAAACCTGCCGATTTGGAATCGTTTTGAGAATTACATAGAGCAGTTAGACAGGTGATGCTGATCGAACTACTTGTAACTTAGGTGGTTTTTAACTGTCTTTTGAATTGTTTTAGGAATAAGAGCTTTTGGTCAGTTGTCTTTATTCTTCTTTAGCTAACCCATTAGTTTGTAACTCAGGTTTGACGATTATTCCTGACGGACTTCGGCATTAGGATATTTTTGAAGACTCGAACGCCGTTGACTTAGGGCCGATTTGGTTGGAGTATGGATTGCGGCGGCTTTTACTGTTGTCCCTTTGGTAATTAGATGAAGGTGGCGTTTTTGTCTTTGAAGACGGTCTAGATGCTCAACAAACGGGACATCATATTTTGTAGTTTTTTCTGTCTTTGTCACCTAAACAATAGGGTAGAGGCTTTATGCCTCTGTAGGTACTAGTGTCTACGATTTTTTGATTTCTTGACTTCACGTAGCAGAGGTAAACAAGTCTCCGATAGCTTGCGTCAACTCTTCGATCAATGACTGAACATAGTGGCGGTCGAATTGGTTAAAAGGCTTCAGACAATCGACGATTGGCATGGAAGGGGTAGTTATTGTGATGATGAAAATGAAGGAAGGATTTAAGGAGTGACTTACACCATTGGTTTAACAGCCGAAGACTCTTTCGGACATCTCTGCGAAACCCTTTAGGAGAATTAAAGGGAGCGAGTTTTTTAGGGCAACCGGCGGACGCCCAGCCTTCATAATCCAAAGGTCCGTTGTGACGAAGAGAAGTGATTATGAAAGAGACAAAGGGATCGGGAGCGACCGCCACAGACATTTGACCGTCTTTATTGATCAAAGCCGGCCACAACTTGGAAGCCTTAATGTTGCGGAAATCTGTTTGAAGATTAAAGAAGGGCAGATGCTGTAATGTGTAGAGCACGAAAAGCGCCGCTTTTTGATTGGTTAATCCGAAACGATGCTTAACAACGGATGCCATGCGAATGACGACATCAATGAACGCATAGACAAACGGTTTGTTCGAAATGCCAACAGGAACGTCCAAACCATAGGCGTTCATTCTCCCTTTGCTGATTCCTCGATTCTTGTTTAAGAGTGCTGAAGGAGGATTAGAAAGACTAATTCCGGATTTAATCGCATAACGTTTAGCAAACTCTTCTAATGCTCCGTTCATGTTACTGTCGATCTTCCCCTGAAGTTCGGATGTCCAATCGTAGAGGTCAGGAGTAAGTTCAAGGGCGAGCATCGGGAATTCTTCTTGATGCAAATGCGGTGCGATCGTTTGAAGAAACGACGCCAAATGAGGATTAAGAAGGAGAGGTTCTTTCAAAACCGACAATGCCCGCCAGATACGATGCGTTTGATTTTCCTGAGCCTCTTCTTTGGAGGTGAAAGCGTCTTCTTCTAACAAATGTTCAAAGCGGTTGACGTAACTCAAAAGAGTTTTAGAAGGGAGCAGGAAAGAGAGGGCCGTAAAACAGCGATGCGCTCTGCGGTTCTTTAGATAGAAATAAATGAAAGCCCAAGCAATGACCATCTCCATAAATTTCTGACGAGAGAAAAATCTGGCGGCTTTCATTAGACGATCCTCAAGGTTTGTGTAGAGTACGTTGTCACCATCTGCGTAAGCATTAAGAAGGCGGATACTGTCAGCGGTCGAAGAGAAAATCTGCCTCGATTCTTTGGCAACTCTGCGTAACGGAGCAACTTTAAAGATCGGATACGGAAGATAAGCAGCGATCGTTTCATCAAAATTCGGAACAGAAAAGGCGACAGCAGGCAAATTAAACAAATGGAACCGTTTTATGTCTTCGAGAATGGCGGCATCAAGGGTCGGAATATTAGGCTTCAACCCCGTTTCTAAGCAGATTCGGTTAAAAACTTTACCATCTGATTTCATCATATAACATCTCCTAATATCGAATGAAACAAAATTGAACGACGAATTAATGATCACCCTATATAAGATATCAGGGGATAGTTAGAGCTAAATTTAGGCAGAAAGTTTTAGTAAGCAGCTGAAAACAGCAATAATCCACAAGAAGAGATGAAAAACTCCCTTGTCCGTTAAAATTCTGTTTTCTATTGACTAAAACAATGTTAGAAATAAAATGAAAGGGTTACATTTAATTAGCCAAGGGCTAATAGTATTTCACTCGTATTACTATTTATTACTCTTGGAGTAATAAAAGTTAGACTATAAGTGTATTAGCGTTACTCTAATTACTTAGAGGGTTTCATTAGTGTTTCGCTCATTTCCATTATTAGTCCATTAATTTCACTGCTATTTCTAACATTTCACTTTTGTTACGTTGAGGTCAATAAAGACACCGTCATAAGTTACTTACTAAAAATTTCTAACCTTTATGGTCAGTGAGTGACAATAATTCGGCCTTTAGCCGGCTCTCGAGGAGCCGGCCGACCCGGAAAATTAAGAAAGAATGCTCATCGAGCAAGAACCTTCGGACGTTTGAAGCTATTTCTTCAGTTTGAATTTGAAGCGAAGGTTCGGCCTCACGGCTTCGGTCAATCGATATCAATCGACGGGCAAGACTTCGAACAAAGATCCAATCTCTTAACTTGTCTTTTCTGCAGTTTGATCCCGAAATCCTGATGCAGAGAAGACTGATTAAATCGCCCTAAACAAATTCAAAACAAAAGAACCGCTTCAAAAAGATGCTTGTCGCCAAACCGTGCAATCGATCATTAAAGGTTAGGGAGGTTATTCAGATGGGCAATACACATCCTCCAAACCACGTTCCCCTTTACTGACTTTCTGCCGCGCCGGGATTAAATCCCGGAAGCGTCCGTCTTCGGTCTCTCCAAATTTTCCTCTGCGCTTCTTTTCTCCTAACCAGGAAGCTTTCCGCGCAATTTCGACACAAGGTCGAAGTTACCCTCAGCACGGCATAAGCCGCTTCGAAGCGTAGGCTTCCGGGGCACAATCCATTCACCTAAACTGCACGATATAGTCTCGGCCGCGAAGACGAAACTTTCCGGCACTCCTCACGTCCAGAGCAGGGACGTTTTAATACATGAGTGATGTCGTTGCGCAGCTCTTGAAAAGAGGAAGGTCTTTTCAAGCACTTCGAAAAATCTTTGAGAATCTCAAAGATGCTTCGGAAACGATCGGATGAGAGCCTGAAAAGTTCATCCTTTTTCCAGACAATTTTCCGATCCGTCTGCTTAGTCCTTTTAATTGAACTTTTACAGACGGCCGAGAATCCAAATTTAAAAGTTGTTCCTTCTGAATTCGGAGCCAGTTACAAACCGGCTTAACTCTCGGTATTGCTTTCTGAGCTTTCGCTCAATTACTGCTTCTTTCTATTAACCATTGCAAAGAAAGAAACTGAACAAGAAACTAACCACAGTTCTTCTACCGAATCTCCGAGGTTTCTTCCGCTCTCTTTTGAAGAACTTCTGAAGCGTTCCTTGTTGAGGCGTAACTGTACAGAGGTTGATTAGAGCGATCCATGTGACCCTTTGAGGTATTGGGAGGAATTATTGAGGAAGTTTTGAATTTTCGTGAGATTAAACTCTTTGAGGCTCAAGGAGAGTTAAGGGAGGAAAGTTTAATATTGGTTTACGCTTCAACTTTACCGACTGATACACTTCCTTTACGGATGAGAAGTGAGCCTCATCAGAGAACTTCCTCTCAGAGACGGTACCAATCTGACCATTGAAGATCTCGAAAAGCAGAGTTCTGGCTCAAGATTTAAGCAATTGAAAGCGGCCGAATTGATAGGAAATATCCGCAAAGCCGGTTCAAACTCTCAAGCACTCTATATGCAGCTATCCGGAATGACAGATAAATTAGCCAGTGCCCGTTACGCCAGATTTATCAATAAACGCTTCTCTGAATTAGGGACAGAACGGTTCGAAAAAATCTTGGAAGAATCACCCGACCTGGGAGCGGCTTGGGAATTAGAAGAACTAAAGGACAAGCTCACAAACGCCGGAAAGAAAGAAATCGTCAGTATCCGTCGGAGAGCCAGATGAGTGCTTCAACGTGAGCAAAGGGCTGACCGAAATCTCAGAGGGGCCGAACACTATGAATCAATCTTGAGGGAAAGGAAAGTGGAGAGCTAATGTTATGGAAAAGTTAAAAGAAAATGTCGAGTTGTCCGGTTCACGCTCTAGCGGAGTTGCGCCCTGTCAGGAACAGATGAACAGAGAAGAGGCTAATGGAAGTAGTCCGCTCCAAATGACAGCGGTTGACAAGTTAGAAGAAACGATCATGGATCTCCTTAGGGAGTACAGAATGAACGCCTTTGCTCAGCAGCTGCACGAGTAGCTCATGAATCCGGCATGGTCGTCACAACCGGTCTTAAGACGTCTTCTTGTCTTCTTAGAAGCAGAACGTGCCGTTCGAAAGGAACGCGGGGCGGAAAGATTTAAGATCGCCGTCTTGCCAAGAGGAGCATATAGGCTGAAGCAGTTTGACTTTGCGCCGTGCCGGGGAAGCAGCCGTCAAACACCGGAAGCGATAGTTGAATGTCGATGGACCGCTAAGAGACTGCCTTATCAAAGAAGAGACAGTCGTCGCGACGGTCAATCAATTGCGATCACGGGAGCCACAGGCTGCGGAAAAAGCTTCCTTGCGATGGTTATTAGTTCTGAAGCGATGGAAAGAGGCTTTAAGGTCAGAGACTGGAGTCTGAGTGAACTTGTGGAAACGCCTCTCAAAGGCTGAGAAAAAATCTGAGGCGCTAAAGAAGATCAATGAGGCAGACTTGCTCACAATCGATGACTTCGGTCTGAGAGCTCTAATTGCTCAGGAGCAAAGCCTTGCCTATGAAATTATTAAAAGTCATGCCGATAACTTGTCCACGATCATAGTCAGTCAAAGACCATGCGCTGACTGGTATGGGTGGTTGGGTGGAAAGTACATCACTGACGGAGCCTCCGACAGAATTATTAACTTCTATTATTTAATAGAGTTGAAAGGAGAATCCCGTCGAGCATTAGGACGGAAACAGGCCAGGAAGCAGCGCGGGTTCGTAAAGTTAGACGGTCTCTCGAACTAAGGCGGAGGTCCGGGAGACCAAATTTAAAAAATCAGAACCTGTTCCGCGGAAATGGGAATGTTGTTCCAAGACCGTATCCCGCGACACATAATCGTAATACATTTCTAGAAACGCTCTTTAATGCCTCAATTTCGCTATAAATTTTAGGTTCTCCGCAAATGGGCCAAACCAACTGTTTCGCCTCAAGTGAATAGACTTTGTCTAGAATGCTACCTCCTTAAGAGTCACTTTTTCTGGGGCAGTGCATTAGGCGGCTAATCTATGCTGTCGCGCAACACTTAGGTAATTGTTAATTAGACTGATGTAATCTTGTTTACCTTTTATAAAAAGGATATTGACGTTATCCTTATTAAAACAGCGTAATCGCCGAACAACCTTTATATTTAAACCTCTTTAGAAGAAAGAGTAAGAATAAGTTATGAGTGCCTCTGAACGACTGAATGAGTTAATGCGTATAACCGCCAGCTACGATATTGTATCTTTTGACGTATTCGATACATTGTTAGTACGACAAGTACCAAATCCACAAGATGTATTTGAAATTTTAGAAGCAGTCGCTAATGCCGAAGGAATTTTAATTAGTAATCTTCAAAGGTTGCGAATTGAGGCTGAAAAAAAAGCTGAATTATTGTTTACAACCCCCACGTTAGATGAAATTTATGATCTCCTAGGGAAGGAAACCAATATTAATGAGGAGCAGTTAAACAGACTAAAACTTATTGAGATTCAAGTAGAAAAAGATTTATTACTTCCCAGAAAGGATGTGAAGGAGCTTTTTAACTCTTTATTGCAAAAAGGAAAGAGGGTGATATTGATCAGCGATATGTACCTAAGTTCTTCTGTAATAAAAGAGCTCTTATCTTCATCAGGTTTTGATATTTCTAATTATGAGATTTACGTTTCATGCGAGGAGAGAAAGACCAAGGCATCTGGCAAACTATGGGCTTATTTGACAAATAAAATAAAGACAAATACTTGGTTACATTTAGGAGATGACACGATTGGTGATGTTCGATACCCACGTAAATATGGTATTCAAGTTTTGCCTGAGACGTTCAAGATTAAGTCACCAAAAACTTTATTTATAGAAAATGAGATATTGAACAAGAGGTTGGGAAAATATATAAATGGAAGTATTTCTGAAAAATTATTTCTTGGAAAGCTTATTTCTCAATACCTATTCAATAACGCATTCTCTTTAATTAAAAGTAGCGACGAAGATATTTCCATCGTTGGGGCTTGGCTTGGACCGTTACTTTCCGAATTCATCGAATTTATTTCTCAAAATGGTAAAAGGAAACATCTACTTTTTGTAACAAGAGAGGGTTATACGCTTAAACCTTTATATGAAAAATACTGCATTACAAGTGGGATAAAGCCAGAAACTAATTCTCTATTTTTTGCATCTCGTGTTTCAACTTCACTGGCAAACTCAATATCATTTGTCCGGTTCTCCCTTTTAGCTGAAACTCCGTTTGAAGGTACGATTGAAGAATTCTTGAAAAGTAAACTAGAATTATCACTTGCTTCAGGCAAGGTAACTAGGAAGCTATACAAATTGCCACGAGAAAAAAAAGAATTCCTATCGGAAATTCGTCCCCTCTATCCCGGAATTTACAATTTGGCTATATTACAGAACTCTTTGTACAAAAAATACTTGGAAAATGTAACCCTGGGAATTGAGCCTTGCGTAGTAGATATCGGTTTCTCTGGGCGAACGCAATACAATCTATCTCAAATCTACGGGAAAAAAGTTTCTGGTCTTTACTTGATGTTAGACCGTTATAGCTTATTAGGGGGTGTATCCTGCCCAGAGGAACATCTTCACCCAATCCCCAATCCCATCTATGAAAATTTACCTTATTTCGAAGGAGCCCTTCAAGTAAGAAAACAAAGCACCATTCGTCTCTTCCGGAACAAGGATTCAGAAATTTTGCCAATTTTTGCTCATGAAAAGCTAGTTTCATCGATTGTTCCAGAAGCATGCCATTTTGCAGAGGATTTTGTTACATTCACAGGTTGCTGGAAAAAAATATTAAAAAATAAATTTGAGTTACAAAATACAATGGGTATTGACATTTGGATTGCGCTCTTAGAAGCAAATTTCTTACCCGACAAATACTTAAAAAATCTCACCTTAGAAGACAAATTTTCTGGTCTTAATACTATAAGAGTCTACGAGTTAAAGAAAAATTACAAACATAATTTTGGTTCTATTAAGTATTGGTTAAAGAATGAAATAAAGAAAAGAATACCTTTATTTGCGTATAATTTCGCTCGTGATATTTGGATACGTCACTTTAAATAGATCGACTACTTTTTCTTAACAACTTTACCCCATGCTACATCCAGAAGCTTCGGGCACTAAAGATGTTTTTAGTGCTTTTAAGAATTTTTATTTATCACTTTATCTGGCCTACTCGGACATCCGTCAAAAATATAGACGTTCTTCCCTAGGCCCTTTTTGGATTACGATTTCTACTGCCGTCATGATTACTTGCATAGGCGGAATATTCGGAGGTCTATTCAAGACACCAATGAAAGACTTCCTTCCTTTTCTTACTTCTGGACTCATTCTTTGGGGTTTCGTTTCAAGTTGTTTGATAGATTCAACAACCGTTTTTGTTTCCGCAGAGTCGGTAATCAAACAACTTCCCTTACCAATTACTACCCATGTGTTACGCATGGTCAGTAGGAACGTGATAATTTTTTTTCATAACATCATAATTCTTCCTTTTGTTTTTCTTATAGTGCAAAAAGGAGTCAATAAGGATATTTTTTTATGTCTCCCTGGTTTTTTCTTACTGGTTGTAAATCTGTTATGGATGTCATTGTTACTGGGGATTATATGCACAAGGTTCAGGGACTTAGGACAGATAGTTAATAGTGTATTGCAAATTTTCTTTTACATCACGCCAATAATATGGTTGCCGTCGCTTCTTCCTGAAAGAACAAGTTTAATGATTCTTGAACCCAATCTTTTCTATCATCTCCTCCAGATTGTCCGAGCACCTCTCATGGGAGAGCTTCCATCATATCTAAGTTGGATAATTTCAGTGATATCGGCCATAATTGGTTGGATTTTAACTCTTGCACTATTTAACAGATACCGTTCTCGGATTGCGTATTGGCTATAAAAATGAGTAGCATAGAACTTAAAAACGTAACTATTGATATACCAATTTATAACTCTCAAGGCCGTTCTCTGAAAAAGACAATCATGGGAGTCGCTACAGGCGGTAGGATTGGGTTGACAGAAAAAGGTAACACGATCATACGATCATTAGATGATATATCTCTATCGATCAGCAATCGGGAAAGAGTTGGCTTAGTTGGTCATAACGGAGCAGGAAAAAGTACTTTACTTCGTGTTCTTAGTGGTGTCTACTCTCCTTCTTCAGGAAGCTTGAGGGTAGACGGTAAGGTTGGTTCTCTTATCGACATCTCCCTGGGTATTGATGGAGAGGCTACAGGTATCGAAAATATTTATCTGAGATCTGCACTTCTTGGTATTCCAAGAGATGTTGTGGACAGAGAGATGGAAAATTTAATTGCTTTTACGGAGTTAGGAGATTTTATAAATATGCCTGTGAGAACTTACTCTTCAGGCATGCATCTTAGATTGGCTTTTGCAGTTTCAACAATGATTACACCTGATGTGCTACTAATGGATGAATGGTTATCAGTTGGGGATCAAAGTTTCCAACAAAAAGCAGAAACAAGACTCAACCAACTTATTGCTCGTTCTAATATTCTCGTTATTGCCACTCATTCTAGACAACTAATTGAGAAATGTTGTAATCGAGTTATTTGGCTTGAACACGGAAATATCAAAATGGACGGATCCCCCAGTGATATTTGCCCTAAATATTTTGGAAGCTAGTTGCTATACTTTTAGGAAAATGAATCCACTCAATCCTAAGAAGGGGGCTTAGTTAATTCCATCAATTTCATTCGCCTAATGTGATGATAGTCCAATTCTTGCTAAATAAAGGATTCAAAATTTTGAACCATGGGCATTGATTTTCAAAAAAGGCGCGTTGTTGATATTCCTTCGGGCACATATTCCTAGGGTAGCTTCTTGATTTTGTCGCTGCCTCATTGGCTTAATATTTTACATAATGCTACCGAATGAAGTTGTTTTTTGTTTCTCAAGTACCCCCTAAATGCCTCTTCATACTTAATATCTTTTCCTTATAAAGCGCCTTGTAGCTCGACGAGCATCTGAAAATACATCGCATAAACAATTGGATGAATCAGCCAGCTAGGATAGTTCAATGTGTTTTGGAGGCTTGTACGGATGGTTTCTGGTTTTAAGATAGAAAGTTGCTTGGCAAATAAAATTTCTCTCTTAATCATTCCTCCGTTGAATTCTATGTTCCATTATTTCTTGGTATTCAAAGACAGTTTGTGCGTGAGTTATTAAGAGTTCCGAATAGTGTAATCAATAACCTAATTTGTCTTCCATGTTGTATTTATTTGATTCTTTAAGAGTCACCTTTTACTAGGACAAGACAAGTTTAGAAGCTGATAGACGGTCCGAATAAGAAGCTTGGCCCTGACGTTAACTCTCTTGGGCTGCTGTGAAAATAAAAATTGCATCCACCGGAACAGTATCGGAGGGGCGATGGTAAGTTTGTTTGTTAAGCACATTTCTGTATTTGAAAACTAGAAACAAATGAGTCCCATTCCCTAAGACCTATTCAACAATTTTAGCTGGGATTTATAAAATTTTGCATGAGATGTGTTTTGAATGTTACTTGAGCAACAAAATGCCCTAGAGGGAAATGAGCCTAAGTCTTATAAGGCGTTCATAAGAGGGTCTGAAAAAGCATGATATAAGGACTTGTGCATTTAGAACTTCCTGGTTGAAACCGGCAATTGAGTGATCACTCCTAACTCTTCTAACTAACTTAAAACATGATAACGAGCTTTGAAATAGAAGATGTTGACAACTAACGCAGAAGTAAAGGATATATAATGCTCGGCTAAGTATGAACTAATTAAATGGGTGACGCCTTGAAAACTTTTTTAATAACAGGATTTACTGGCCAGGTAGGTTCACAATTTGCAGATTTCATCCTGGAAAACACGAATTTTAAAGTGGTAGCCATGATGAGGTGGCAAGAGCCTATGGATAATGTGTATCACCTTGCTGAAAGAATAAATAAAAAAGACAGGATCGAGATTGCTTATGCAGATCTTACTGACATAACTTCTTTAAGAAGAATGTTGGAAAAACACCACCCCGACTATATTACACATTTAGCAGCCCAGTCTTATCCTAAGACATCCTTTGATATCCCAATTGAGACTTTGCAAACTAATGTAATTGGGACAACTAATCTTCTTGAAGCAGTGAGGGAGTTAAAGGAAAAGGATGATTCCTTCGATCCTATCGTCCACGTATGTTCCTCAAGTGAGGTATACGGAAGAGCGACAGTAGGGAAGAATCTTAATGAGGAGACCCCCTTCCATGCCTCGAGTCCATATAGTCTTAGCAAAATAGCTACTGATTACCTCGGAAGGTATTACGCAGAGGCGTTTGGGATTAAAACCTTTGTAACGAGGATGGGTACCCATTCGGGACCAAGAAGAAGCGATGTTTTTTTTGAAAGCACCGTTGCAAAACAAATTGCTTTGATCGAAGCTGGACTACAGGAGCCTGTAATTTATGTTGGCAATCTTGAGAGCACTCGAACATATCAAGATGCGAGGGATGCGATACGCGCGTATTTTAAATTATTCATAGCGATGGAGAGTGGAACAATTCAGCCGGGCGCTTACTTTAATATAGCTGGTGAAGAAGCCTTCAAACTCAATCAAATTATTGAGCTTTTGTTGGGCCTTAGTACTAGACAAGACATAAAGATTCAGGTTGATCCAGATAGACTTAGACCAATAGATGCTAATTATCAAATGTTTGACAACACGAAGATCAAATCTGCGATTGAATGGAAACCAGAGATTCCCGTAACAAAAATGCTAAAAGACCTCTTGGATCATTGGCGGTCTGAGATAGCTAAGGGCAAAATTCCATTGAATCGATAAAAATTTCAGGTGTTTCTATGGTTGTTTCGAGAACCCCTTTTCGTGTTTCCTTCTTAGGAGGAGGGACGGATTTCCCATCCTTTTATTCGAAACACGGAGGCTGTTGCATTGCTACTTCTATCGATAAATATAGTTATATATATCTACGAAAAATCGACGGAAGTTTTGGTTTTAAAAATGAATTTATTTACTCGAAAGTTGAGAGGACGGATGATGACCTGTCCGCAATTCAGCACCCCATAATTAGGGAGGCTCTTAAGAATGAAGAGCTCAGTGGACTTAGAATAGACTACGATGCAGATATACCAGCGCGTACTGGATTGGGAACTAGTAGTTCTTTCTCTGTTGGCTTGATCAATTCTCTATATGCGCTACGTGGGATTTTTCTCTCAAGAAGAGAAGTTGCTGACAAGGCGATATATTTAGAAAGGGTCCTTTGCAACGAAGCTGGCGGGATTCAAGATCAAATTTGTTCTTCGTTTGGGGGCTTCAATATTATTAGGTTCTCTCAAAGTGGTTATGAAGTTGAACGGTTGGTTCTGCCTAATATCAACATTCTAGAAAATAATCTTTTATTGCTCTACACCGGGATCCAAAGAAGTAGCGCAAAAATTCAGAGCACTATCCAACTAGACAATGAGAAGGTCGAAAAAAACCTAATACAACTCAAAAATCTTACTGTGGAGGGAATTAAGTATCTTAAAAAAGAAGAATATGATACCTTCGGAGAGATTCTTGGTGAAGCTTGGCTTTTAAAAAAGTCGTTATCAGATTCTGTAAGTTCGACTCAAATAGATGACTATTATTCAAAAGCAATAAATGCTGGCGCCTTAGGTGGAAAAATACTTGGGGCTGGTGGAGGCGGTTTTTTGTTGTTTTATGTACCTTCTGATAAAAGAAAGGCAGTAACAAAAGCTCTGAATGGACTAACTGAGATTCCCTTTAAATTTGAAAATCAAGGTTCTCACATTATCTTTAATAACTAAAATTCTATGTTGAAACGTTTTGCTGTAGTCAAAGATTGGGAAAATACTGTTTCCGCAGAGGAAGAATGCATTAAGAGAATCGTTGAGGGAGCTGCTGAAGCTGGTTATGCTTGTGATGTAGTTGATACGAGCTACAGACTCATCTCGAATAGAAAAAAAATCACTTCAGCTACTCATGATTTTGTGTTGCATATTCATTATTGCTCCGGTAAAGCCGAGAATATATTTTCTATTGCAACTCTCTGGAACCCGATAAAATTTTATCATGATTGGGGGTATCGTAAATCTGCAGATACTCTTATGACAAACGACGCTTTTGTCCAAAGCGGATCAGAGGAGACTGTTAGACAAGTGGAGAGGTTGAGTTTCAATGGAACTTATCAAAATTCTGAGTTTCCTTTTTTTTACCCCTCTCCGGCTAGTTCACTCTTCCAACCCCAAATTAAGGATGAATACAAATTAATGTATTGTGGAATTAATTGGGAGAAGTTGACAGGAAAAAAGGGAAGATTTGATGAGTTGTTGAAAAAATTAGATGAAAACAACCTTATTTCCATATATGGGCCTGAGATTTTTCACGGAATACGTCCTTGGGAAGGTTACAGGAATTATAAAGGAGAGATTCCTTTTGATGGGATCTCAATGATAAAGGAAATTGCTAAATGCGGAATTGCATTAGTCATCAGTTCTGAAAATCATATCCAGGACGAAATAATTTCAAATAGACTTTTTGAAGCATTGGCTGCTGGTGCAATCATCCTTGCCGACCATAACCAAGCTGTTAAAAAGTTGATCGGTAATAATTGTCTCTATATTGATACTTCTGATTCTGAAAAGTGTTTTCTTCAGATTAAATCGCACCTTGAATGGATCAAAGAAAATAGAAATCAGGCTCGTGAGCTTGCGTTAAGAGCCCAGGAAATTTTTAACAAAAATCTATCAACCAAGGTAAGCGTGGCGAGGCTCTATGATTCGTTGCCTTATTTAAAAGAGGCTAATAAAAAGCATAGAGAACCCGAGTTGGATTTTTCTTTAACAATTTTCTACATCCTGGACAGAAAGTTAGACATAGAAAAACAAGTAGGTACTATCAGGAGATCAATTCTTGCCAATCAACATAATGGTATAAGACATGTTGTAATAAGTAATTTCGAATTGCCAGAAATTATAGAATCTATCCCAGCGGATTCTTTTGAATTTCGATCTATTAACAAGCCTAATGTTCGTTATGGAGATTTAGTATTACCATATTTGGAGAAGTGCGATTCAGAATATTTTTCGATCCTGATACCTGGAGAAGAGGCTTACGAAGATCACTTTATTTCAATTATTAAAGGAATTCAGAAGAACCAGGCACTCTCTGGCTCTTCCGATTTAATAGTGCGTCGTAAGACTCCAGATGCTACTTCTTTTATCGGAATACAGTGGATAGAGCAGTGTCAGTTTACATCAATATCGGGAGCTTTCGTCCATTCAACCACCTTAATTGATAAGCAAACCCTTTCAACCATTTCTCAACTTTCTCGTTGCTTGTCTTTGCCATTTGTTTTAAAGGCAGGTGAAAAAGTAGCTTCATCAAAAGGTTTTTCTTTGAAAGTCAATCTTGAAGTTCCAAAAACTAGTTATGAGTCGGAGACTTTACGAGACCTCAGATTAAGGGATTATTTTGGCTTACTTAATTTTAGCAAGGTTCTTCCTGTACAAGAGACACGGTTAAGAAGGTTTTATAATAAACATTATAAGAAAATAGTAATTTTAAAAAAATATCCATTTTTATGGTCCTCTTTGAAAGTGGTAGCTAAGAGGTTTCTCTAACTCTAATAATTCTTTTTAATAATATGATGTGGGATACTAGCAAGCTCGAGAGTGTTAACGATGCTTTGCGATTATTGATTGAGGTTTTTAGGAAGGATTCCTCCTTATTAATTTGTGGAAATGGAGGCAGCGCATCCGATTCTCAGCATATTGTCGGAGAGTTGCAAAAATCTTTTTTGTTGCCACGGACTCTCGTTGATGATGACAAAAAAATGTTTGATTTGACGGATGAAGACTATAAATTATTATCAAGCAAGCTTGCGTATGGGCTAAAAGCTTATTCACTAACTTCGGAATCTTCGCTTTTATCCGCTATAAGTAATGACGTTGGAGGCGATTATATTTATGCGCAGCAAGTTTTTGCGACAGGAAGGAGAGGAGATTGCCTGTTATGTATAAGTACCTCCGGTAATTCTAGAAATGTTGTGTTAGCAGCAAAGACAGCAAAAGCCATTGGAATGAAAGTGATAAGTTTAACTGGCTCTAGAGACAGTAAATTATCCGCCATATCAGATGTTTGTATAAAGGCTCCGGCAACTGAAACATATGAAATACAGGAACATCATATAAAAATATATCACTATTTATGCATGGCAATCGAAAGAGAGTTTTTCCAATGATTTGTATCATTTTGGCGGGAGGAAAGGGTACAAGGCTCCAAAGCGTTGTAACTGACGTACCTAAACCATTAGCTCTAGTCCAGGGCAGTCCCTTTTTGGATATCCTAATTAACAATCTTAAAAATAGGGGGATTGAAGGCTTTATCATTTCAGTTGGTTATAAAAAAGAAATAATCCTTGAACATTACAAAAATAATAAATCCTTACCTATAAAATTTTCTGAAGAAGAAACTCCTCTATTAACCGGAGGAGCCTTAAAAAAAGCGTTAGTTGGTTTGGAAGAGGAGGATGTCGTTGTTGTTAATGGAGATACTTATTTGGATTTTGATTTATCCAAGATGTTGCAATTCCATAGGGAGAGTAACGCTGACGTAACTATTGCCTCTACTTGGTTGGCAAATACAGGCAGGTACGGAAGGCTAGAACTAGAAGGTACTAATGTTTTGAAGTTTCTGGAAAAAAACAAAGATTCAGAAGGCTACATAAATGCTGGGACCTATTTGTTAAAAGGTTCTATATTAACCAACGAAAAAAGAGAAATTTTCTCCTTTGAGGAATGGTTGATGCGCAATCTCAAAGAGCTTAATGTTAAGGCATTTACCCAATGCGAAAATTTTATAGATATAGGGATTCCGGAAGACTACATGAGAGCGCAAAATTTTAACTTTGGAGGAATCTGATGTATTTAATAATTGGCGGAAGTGGGTTTTTAGGTCGTTATTTGATTAAGAATATTTTATTGCATACCCAAGACGAAGTCATCGCAACATACAACTCAAATCGTCCAAAATTTGAGAATGAAAGGTTGGAATGGTTTAATTATAACGTTCAAAATGATCCTGCCATACTTGCCGATAAACTAAAAAATTATAAAAAAAAAGCTAAGGTGATTTACCTTGCAGCTTATCATCATCCCGATAAAGTGGAAAAGAACTATAAACAGGCGTGGGAAATAAATATTGTTTCTTTGGCAAAGATCATAAATGCTCTTCCGGAACTTAAAAGTTTTTTTTATGCTTCCACGGATAGTGTTTATGGAGAAGGCTCTTTTGAACATCCGTTTGATGAAAACTCAAAGAGATATCCTTTGAATTTGTATGGAAAACAGAAAGCGTTAGCTGAAGATATTGTTTTGGCTCATGGAGGGAAGGTTATTAGATACCCATTTATAATTGGACCTAGTTTGGTAGAGGGTAAACCACATTTCTTCGATAAGATAGTAGCTTCATTGGAAAACGGGGAAGAAGTCCAGTTGTTTTCAGATTCTTATAGGTCAACTATTAGTTTTGATCAAGCCGCGAAGTTTCTTATTCAATTAATAGAAAATTCAAACATTAGTTTCATACCGGATGTATTGAATATATCGTCAGATAAGCCTTTATCGAAATTTGATGTAGGGATCGAAATTGCAGAAAAATTGGCATTAAATAAAAATTTAATATTACCAATAAAACAGAGCGAACAAAGTGGAATTTTTGAAGCGAGGCGACCCTTTATAACTGTTTTGGACAACAAGAAAATAAAAAAATTATTAAAGTTACTGAATATAAACTATGAGGTTTGAAATGTTAATAAAATTTTTAGAGCCGAATTTTATTTTTGAGGATGAACGAGGCCTTCTTATTCAACTTGTTAGGGATGGATTTAAACAAGTTAACTATATAACAGCAAAAAAAAATAATATACGTGGTGGGCATTTTCATAAATTCAACCGTGAAGCATTTTTTGTTATCTCTGGGAAGTTTGATTTGGACTTATCTGATTTAGAGAATGAAGTTCAAGAAAAGCACACAATTTCGGCTGGAGAATTTTTTGAAATTCAACCTAACGTGCTACATTCTTTCAAGTTCCTTGAAGAAACACAATTGATTTCTATGTATTCAAGCGGCGTCGAACTTAAAGATGGAAGCAAAGATATTTTTGTAAATTAAAAACATTTATTATGTACAAATCTCAGAGAGAATTATATTTAGATTATATTAAATTGGTCGCCCTTTTTTTTGTTGCATGGGCACACTTCGTTTCCGTGGGAACATTTGCACCGAGTGTACCCTACGTTTTATCAATGCCAGAAAATATAAGTGAGAGGTTTTCTGACGCTTTAATTTATTCTCTTCCTATAATTCCACAAACCCAACATAGTTTATGGAAGCTAGAATCTTTTTTGTATAATGGAATTGAGATACAGTTAGGTATGGTTGGAGTCGTCTTGTTTTTCTTTATAACAGGATTTTTATGTACTGACTCTCAAAAAAAGTATAATGTAGGGGAGGTTGATAATGTACTAAAATTGAACTTGTTTACCCATAGGTTATTAAATTTTTGGCCAACGGTGTTTTTTACTCTAATTATTTCTTCCTTTGTTCTAGTTATTCTTTTTAAAATTAACTTAAATTTTTCATTTTTTTCAAATTTCGTTTTTACCGCTACCTTTTTAAATGTTTTTATTCCCTCCTTAGATTTTTTGCACATACAAAACTATACGCCAATAGTGTTCTGGGGCGGGGTAAATTGGTTCCTTAATGTACTTGTATTTTTCTTTTTTATTTCTACTTATTTATTTTCGCGGTATAGTGTTAAAGGTGTTTTGATTTGTTTTTTATTTCTTTATTTTCTGTTGTTATTGCCAAAAATTGCTTGGCCAAATCAATTTACTAATAAATTTGCTTATTATGCCCCTTTTTGTGGAATTATCTTAACTGGTTCCTTTGCAAGACTCACTGAACAACTAAAATTTAATCTCTCGAAATTGATATTAAGTCTGCTGATCTTCAGTCTAATGTTAGGTTTGTTTAAATTGAGAGACTATTTAAATAACTCATTTGATACATATTCAAACTTGTCTACCTATCTTTTCTCTTTTGTTATAGTAGTCTTTTTCAAATTATTAGATACATATAAGAAAAAATGGTTGTTAATATTTTATCCACTTGTTTCTTCTTTGGCTAAACTTTTTCTGCCATTTTATTTATTACATGTAATTGTGGGATTGCCGTTACTATCTCTTATTTATAATTATTTAAAAATACCAACGCTTTCGATAATTATTTCAATTTGTCTAGTATTGGTAATTTCATCTATAGTATATAAATTTTCAAACTTAATCGAAAACTCTTATAGTTACAAAAGATTTACTTCTTTTTTGTCTTAACTTCCCACATTTCGATTGTGCGAATAGAGCAACCTAAAACTCTGTCAGGTGAAAGGAGCTTAACAACAATTTCAGTTTCGGGAAACATGCAATGATTTTTTGGTCTCTTGGATTAGAGTTTTATTTCGAGGGACCATCTAACTTTACGATCCAAGCGCCTCTTTTGCCATTTTTTTGAGCTTACGCTAGTTCAGATTCCCCTTCAATAATTATGTAATAACTATTAAGAGTTCTGTGACGATACAATTAGCAATATATTCTATTTGTCCAACTGTACAGATTTGAATAAACCCTTAAATGAGTAAGATTGGATTTTTTTGAAATTAATGTAGAAAAATTCTCAAATTTCCGTTGGTTTTTCTCAAAACCGTAGGCTTCATAATTTCTGAAAATATCAATCTTCCGCTTTTTGATCTCAAAAGGTTGGACAGCTTTTCTACGATTTTTCATTTGGCCTCGTATCTTTGACTGACTCTAGAATTTCCGCTGACGAATTTCAGATTTTTGTTGTTTTTTCTATGAGTTACGTCAATCTTTATCTTACGACCGTCGTTAAATCTCAAAACGTCGCCGTTTTATTTCAAAATGCCGTTAACTCTTCTCAAAGTTAAAAGTTTGAGAATGGCTCCGCCGCCTGGCTCCGTTTCTAAGACTTCCGTTGTTTCTTCTTAAAGTTCCGTGGGTGAACTATCCTTTATTTGCTGTCAACTGACAGTTTTTAAAGGAAATTTTATGAAATACAAAACTGAAACAGTCATTGAGGCAATACGCCTCAAGGAGGCAGGAGTTACGACTTCTGCCATCTCGAAGAAGCTTCTTGCACCCACGTCCACGATCAATGAGTGGCTCAAGAAAGCCAAGCAAAACAATCTCACTGCAGAAAATTTACGGACATTATCCGAGCAAGACATCGAAGAAATACTCCGGCCGCGCAGCTGGTTTCGTCAAAACGTCTTCTTGCCCGATTACGAGGATCTTCTTGTAAAGGCCTCGGCTCCGAAAATGACGGTCCAGAACTGTTACGCGACAGCATAGAATAGCCGCCTAACGACAATATTTTGGACCCACCAATACCCTCTTCGAACGGGTAAAGGATCCAAAGAATGTCAGTTGAAGTAGAACCCAAGACCTCTAATGATTTATTCGAAAGAGGTCCAAAGAAAGTGCTAGATGAGAGCACGAGAGCGGTCATTAAACGGCTTCATGAGAAAGAAGGAAAAGGAATCCGCGAACTAGCTCGGGATTTCTCTGTTTCCAGAAACACTATCAAGCGGTGTCTTAATGGTTCGTATGTCAAAAACCGTAAGAAGTCGCCAAATCAGATGTTTTTACAAAAGCATTACGAGCAAATCAAGCAGATGTACTACGAGCACGAGGGTTTCTGTATTCCGCTCCAAAGAACAATCAAAGAACGGTTTAAGTTTGATATTGGTTTGAGGATGCTGGAACGATTTTGCCAGCCGTTTAGAAAAGCACTTAAAAACGAAACAGCTCAAAGGAATAGAGCCATTAGATTTGAGACTCAACCTGGAGATCAAATGCAAATCGACTATGGCGAGAAGGATTTAATTCTTGGCGGCAAGCGCACCCGGATTTATTTTTTTGTTTCTAAGCTTGGCTATTCCAGAAGGATATTTGCGAAGGCTTATCTAAACAAAAAGGAAGCTTCATGGCTAGATGGCATTGAATCAGCGTTTCATTACTTTGGGGGGCTTCCGATCACTCTTGTGTCCGACAACGACAGAAGCTTGCTTAGGATTGATCATAAAGAAAACATTACGACATTTAATCAGGGATATCAGCACTTCATCGATTACTATGGATTGCATGCTGTCAGAACTCGTATCCGTCATCCCAGATCTAAAGGAAAAGTAGAAAGTGGCGTTAAATATTTAAAAAACAATGCGCTACCTGGTAAAAAGTTTAACTCCATAAAGGAAATTAACGTTTGGATCGAGTACTGGTGCAGGACAATCTCTGATGAAAGAAAATTGGACGGCTTCCCGAGCGAGTTCAACACTCCAAAATTGCGATTCTTGGTCGAAAAGGCTCATTTGCGTCCAATACAGTTGCCTAGAATCGCCGGCATTCGGTTCGAACAAAGGAAGGTCTCTGCTGACGGGCTCGTCCGCGTTGATGGGGAGCTCTACTCGCTGGATATGAGCTTCGCCTCGAAGGAGGTCCAAGTCCAAATAAGCGATAAGTGCATCACAATCACAGCGCCTGGGCTTCCTCCTCAAACGCGGGATCGAGCGCAACAAGTATACAAGCCGATTGAACAAAAAGTCGGTGATACCGCAGAGCAGATCAGGGCGGCCAGACTGCTTCAGCTGCAGCAAGCGAATAAGGATTACCAAACGAATCCCTTGCAGCGTCCCCTGTCAGCATATGACTCCGCTATCGGATACACGAAGGTGCAGCAATGACGGAAATCATGCGAGAAACAGACAAACAGTTAAAGGATATGGCCGAAAGACTTCGTCTTTGCATGCTTCGCGACAACATGTCTGAGTTAATGAATATGGCTACCGAGCGACGGCTTTCTCCACGAGAGTTGCTGATGTTTTTATTTAACAAGGAAATTGAACAGCGCGAAATAAATCGCATCAAGCTTACAACTATGGGGGCGCACTTCCCTAGGCTGTGTTCTCTTGAGAACTTCGATATCAATGCTCAGCCGGCTCTAGAGCCTGGTCTAGTAAGAGAACTAAGTAAGATGGAATGGCTTGAAACAGCGGAAAACATAATCTTTGTTGGCCCTCCGGGGGTTGGTAAAACACACCTGGCAATTGGGCTAGGAAGGAAAGCCATTGAACTAGGCTATTCTGTTCGCTTCTTCACGGCAGCAAACCTAATTGCGCTCTTAAGTAGGGCAAAACAAGACGGAACTCTCGTTCATAAAATCAATCAACTTCAAAAATTTAAACTGTTGATCATTGATGAGCTCGGCTACCTTCCGTTCGACGCCGATAGCGCGGCTCTGCTCTTCCAGCTCATTAGCAAGAGATACGAAAGTCGAAGCACTATCGTCACAAGTAACCGGCCTCCGAGCGAATGGGGACTGGTCTTCGGCGATCCAACTGCTGCTACTGCAATCCTTGATCGCCTTCTTCATCATTGCACGCCGGTGGTCATACAAGGAGACAGTTATAGATTAAGAGAAGGCATTAAGAACCAAAAGATTGCATAGGATCGGGCGCTGAAGGCGCCTCGCGCGTTGGAATTGCCTTCTCCGGTTCCCTCCGAAGACAATTCCAACGCGCGAAAAGAACGAGAAATCGATAGTTATTTAAATTAACCCCGGGTCCGAATTCTTGTCGTTTGTGGGGTACTTAAACTTGTCGTTTGACAGGTGGGTTGATCTTTAAAGTGCGGATGGTATATTTTTGTTCCGTTACTCTGGCTCCTGACACTTCGTTTTGCTCCAGATTCAAACCCCCTCTCTGCGCGCCCTTGCAAACTTTTTCCAAGGACGTGAGGTAGGTCTTTTCTGCCATTAATCCTCCGGAGCTGCGAAATTTTAGCCACTTCAACAAATGGCAGCAGAGATGACATGCAGCTACGGTTTTCTTTAATTTTTTCCGCTGAAGTGTCTCCCTTTGGAGAAAAGAGAGGAGGAGTATCAAGAACAATCCCAAAATACACAGATCTACAGAACACTAGGAATCGATGGATTTTTAAACAAAAAACTTCACCTAAATCTCTGCACCTATCCTTATCCGCGGCTGCCGTTAGGAAAGAAGTACTCAAGCCCGGAACAAAGGCAAAAAAGAAAAACAAACAGTTTTTATTACTCATTTGTGTTGACCGATTAAGGTAGAAACAAATAAGTAATGCGGCTTTTTAATAAAACGAAACAAAACAAGAAAAGCGATGCTGCGCTCAAGGAGTGTTTCGATTGGAATAGTGATAACAAAGAATCTTTTTCTCCGCTGTAGGCCATTGTTTTTCCTTAAGTTGGAATGTCCCCGGGAGTTGATTTTCGTATTGACTGCTATGTTATCAAAGATGTAAACAAAGAGCCTCTTGGCAGCGGTGTTTTAATGGAAAATCCTAACCTTTTCACAGCGTTAAAAAATATTTCTGAGCAATTTCCCCTCCTCCTTTTATCTGTTTTTATTTTCGAAAGGAGCAGGGAAAACAACTCAGAAACATCTATGGCCAGAGGCAGTGAAATTGATCCTAATGATGGATCAACACTCATGATTGAATCAAGAAGAGTGTGTCCGATTTTCGTAGTGGCCTATGCTAAACGACAATACTGGTTTCCTGTTTGTCTAAGAATCTGGTCAACACTTCTGATTTTTGTTTTTTACACAAATCAATTAGTTACTTATTGTTTTTACTGGAGTAAAGGGGCAGATCAAATACAGATACAAAAACCACGATTCTAAAGTTTACCCCTCCACGCGCAAACACCCAGAGAAATCCTTACCGAATGTATTCCCACCTAACTTTCAACATTTACACCATTCGCAAAGAGATCCCCTGAAGCAAAAACAGTTAACGTGTCTTTTCCTCCGTTGCCGCAAGAACTCTTTAAGTCAAAGCGTTACAATTTTTGTATGGACTGAATAAAAAAATTAGGCTTAGAACTTTTCAGCTCCAAGCCCCGACCTTCTCAACAAAACCCGAGGAAATTGCTAAGAATTCTTTTTGGTCTAATTACTACAATCACTACAACCTTTATCGGCTTCCTTTCGGTTCTTTTCCCGATTCCATTTCAGCCTTGTCCTCTCTGTTGGTTCCTTTCTTTTCTAACTCTCCTCTCATCTTTTGAGCTATGCCCTTTTCGGCACTCATTACCCTTATTACCACCCGTTCCTCTGCTATCGGCTTGGCAAATCGCGCTTCCGTTGATGACCAAGCTTCCGGCTGAATCGTCATCAACAGAAGCACCGCCGCCCACTGCTGCTTCCTGCGCCCTCTCATTTCCTTGCTAGGATTTGTTAACTCTCTAAGTTATCGACTTGTTCGAAGTTTTCCGTGACGAGCGTCTCTTGACTTCCGGCATCGGCTCGGCTTCTGACGCTCCCTCCTGCTGAAACAGCACCGATGCGGCCGACACTTCGCTTAAGCGCACTAACAGAACAGGATCATCAAACACAAACACATCCGTATGCGTCGGAGCCGACATCCGCAGTGCGTCTAAAAATCGTGCAAACAACGGCACCGCTTTGTTATCAGGCGCATTGTTGGCCACCACCAGCGTCTGACCGTTTCTTAAGTTAATTTGTAGTTTTTGCATTCGGGCTCTTCGCGTTGGTTGGTTTGCTTCTGATCATGGATTGGATCGGCGCATGCTTCGGACCTACCAGGCTGTTCATGTACCTTGCCGCTTTGATCTGAGCTGCCGTTTCTCTTAATTTATCTTTCATGCTTTCCTTCGGAGGAAACGGCACATAGCGCTTATCTTCCAGTCTGACAATGTGATATCCCCATTTGCTCTGAAGAGGTTTTCCGTACAGTTCGCCCTTCTTCAGCAGCAGAGATACACTGCCTAAGTTCGGTATCGCAAAATTATTTACGTTCGTAAACGGAAGCTCTCCGCCGTTCTTTGCCGTTGCTTTATCCAGCGACTTCTCTCGGGCGATTTTGCCCATATCTTCGCCCACTCCGATCAAATAGATCAGGTCCTTTGCCTGCTTCTCATCCTTGACCATAATGTGGCGGATTTTCACTTCGTTCGTGTTGTAGCGGGACTTTTCCAGCCGGTACTGTTGTTCGATCTCACTTTCCGTCACCGGATGCTTTGACAAATAGTTTCTCACCAACGCATCCGCGTAAATCTTGGTTCGGCTCTCGGCAAGCTGTCTTTTTACCAGCGGATCGCGCTCAAGCTGCTGCTTCCAAGCTGCCTGGCCGATCAGTTTCTCTTTCCTCAAGGTGTCCCGAGCAATCGCTCTGCCTTGCTTTGCGTCCTTAATTCCTCGGCTTTTCAGCAGATTGACAAACTCCTGCTGCTCTTTGTCCGTTATCGTCGGCTCCGTGACGCTTTGGGCCAAAACCGGCAGCGAACACAGAAGCCCGAGGACCGTTATTATCTTTTTCATGGATTACCTTTTCTAAGTGTAGAGATGTTGCTGAAGGGGTACGGCAGAGACTGTCTGCCGTACCTTTCTATCCTCTTTAAGAGTTAGAACTGATAGCCTGCGCTTAACGTACCGCCGACATTGCCGCGGGTGTCAACAGAGGCTGCGCCCTTGAAGACCCACTGACGGTTGTCCGTGGCGTGAGACAGACCTAAAGCGAAACCGCCCTGACCGTGATACGTACCGGCAGAAACACCGACGATGCTCTTACCGGGCATGTAGGCCTGAGGCAGGTTGCCGACAGCCATTGCCATCGCAACACCGGCTCTTAAGTCTTTATCAACATCGTTGATTTTGTTTCTCAGGCTGCGGGCCGTGCTGTCAACATACTGTTTGTTGGCGGCATCACCGGCTGCAATCGGATTGCCGACGTTCTGGATGCGGTTGCCGCCCATATCCACATTGCCCTGCTGAACGCGGATTTCGCCGTAACCGTCCTTAGCGCCGATTGTGATGCCGTTGTCCAAATTGCCGTTGCCCAAGGCTGCCTTGAACTCATCGGTCATCTTGATCTGAACCGTGGCTCCGCCGTCGGCGTTGGCAACGATCGAAGTGGTGACATACTGGTCGCCGCCCTTGATATCAACCTTCTGATCCTCAAGGTTAACCAGGACAGACTCTCCCTCATCGGCACCGAAGCTGATACCGTCTTTCGTCGTTGCCACACTGAAGGTTTCTCCACCGGCTCTGGTTCCGTCACCTTCGGCTGCAGGAGTCGTATAAGTCAGACGGCCGCTGTCTTTGCTGTAAGTCAGGGCTGCTCCGTCCGTAAATTGAATTGTCGGCGCCTGAATCGCAGTTGTCGCTACAATTTCATTGGCGGTAAGCTTCCCGGACAGTTCCATATCCTGTGCGGTAATCTTTGTTGCCTGAAGAGTTTCGGTTGTAACGCTGTTGGCTGTCAGGCTGTTCACATTCGCATCCTGAGCCATATCGAGTTTAACCGTGACGTTTCCGTCGTTGTCTCCTTCAACACTTGCCAAAATGTTGGAGCTTCCGACAAAGTTAAGCTTACCGCCCATGCCTAAAGAGGCTTCATTATTGCTCGTCGCCGGGGTGTCGCCTCCGACATCGCCGGTACCGTCACCGATTCCGCCCTCATCATTGGCTGCCTGAATCGGAGATGACGGCTGTTCCGGATTCGGAGTAATCGGATCTTCCGGCTGGGGCTGCTGAGCATTCGGGGTCGTAATAGTCAAAAGGCCGTTTTTCTCAAGGTTTTCTAACTTGGTCACTGTCTCTTGAATCTTGTCCCAACTGTCGCCGCTCATACTGTCAAGAGTATTCTGCAAGCCCGTAACTTTCTCATCCAAGGCACTGAAATTAGTTTGGGTAGCGTAGTTAGCAGAAGCGTCAGCCGATTTCAAATAATCTCCTAAACTAACCTGCGTAGCATATGTATTTTGAGCATCGCTCTTTGCAAGATAAGCCGCATCCGCCGCTGTTTTTTCTACATAGCTGCTCAAACTTGTTTTTGCAGCGTATGTACCGTCACCTTCGGCTTTCAACGCCTTTAACTGAGCCACGTTGACTGCATCCGTATCAGCAGACCCTGCGGCTACGCCAGTAATCTGGCGACTGACGGTGTCACTGCCTACAGAAACAGCTCCGCGTGTAGATACCCAAGCTAAATCTGTACTATCTCCTGGCGCTAGATAAGCATTTTTCACACCGGCTTCGCGAACCGCTTCTGACATTGCCCCAATTGCAATACCAGAGCCTGCTTGAACCGTTGCATGATTTCCTATTGCCACTCCGTCTCCGGATTTGGCGTAGACAGTTGAAGCATTTCCGAGTGCTACACTTCCGCTTGCCATATCGAATACTTCGGAATCACCTTCTCCGCTGACATAACCCGCCTTTGAGGAAGCTCCGATTGCGACTGCATTGAAACCTTTGGCGTGACTTCCTATCCCAATTGCAAGAGCACCATACTCTTCTTCGAGACCACTATGCACAGGATCGCCAACTGCTGCTATTGATTGAGAAGAAAAAACAGTTAGTAATGCCATTGACATCAAAGTTGCTATTGATGTCTTTCTAAAATTTTTATTCATGAGTTTTACTCCTAGGATTTAAAACACAGTCCAAGAAGCAGAGGTCATTTACAGCTCTGAATTCTGTCTCTCGGACCATCACAAAGCGCTGAATGAAAACTGCCCACTCAGCTCTTCAACGAGGTTGAAGATTCAAAAATTCAGAACTTGTTTCTTAGATGCGGATGCGGCCGTACAATGCCCTCGACAAGCCGCTCCGTTAATGAAAGGAATTTATTGATCGAACCGAAGATCAGAACTACCGACAGCAGTAGTCCTTGCTTGGTCACTGCGACGGCACAATTCCTGAAAGATTTCTTCGGTTGATTTTGACGCGTTTGCTTTTTCTCTTTTAAAGCAAAACCTGCATCCTTATTCTTGATATTTGTTCTGCTATCTAAGCAGATTGACTCACCCCAATGGGGGGGGGTAAGTTGTTTTTTCGTTTCTCATGTTTATTCCCCCGTTTGCGTGTATCTTACCTTCTTATTTCTCGTTTCGACAACTTAAAGTTATTAGTGTTTTCCCCTCTACTCTTTTATTCTCTAAGCCATTGTTTCTGTCATTTTTACTATGATTCAATTAGTTATAGTGAGTCAAATATAATTAAAGAATTATTATTGTCTGATTTTTACAACAGTTATTTCTACTATTTTGCTTCCGATTCTCAAAGCAAACTTCCGAATTTCAATAAAAGAAGAAAGCTCTTTGGGGTATTCTTATTTTTTCTCTTAATTTTTTAGCTAATCAAATCAACTTCGTTCTAGTATCTTGTAATTTTAATTAGTTCGTTTTTATGAGGTGATAAAATGAAGAAAATAGGAGCTTCGTTATGTCACCTCAATTCAGAGTTACCTTAACTAAAGAGGAAGTTGAAGAGCTTCAAAAAATCAGCAGCACCGGCTCAAGATCAGCCAAAATCGTGCTTTTTGCAAGAGCTCTTTTACTTTTAGATAAAGGTCCTCATACCACAGAGCATTGGACGGTCAATCAAACTTCAAAAGCTGTCGGCTTGTCTGAACGTACGCTAAATCACTTAAAAGAGAAATTCGTTTCTCAAGGTTTGGATGCCATTATCCGGCCGCGGCCTACTGGAAAAAGTAAGAGACCCGTGATTTTTGATGGCGCTTTCGAGGCTAAGTTGACCCAGCTTGCCTGCAGCGAACCTCCCGAAGGGCGGACACGGTGGACGGTGAGGCTTCTGGCAGACAAACTCGTCGAATTGGAGATCGTGGAAAAGATTTCGCCGATGACGGTACAAAGGGTTTTAAAAAAAACGAATTTAAGCCTCATCTGAGTGAATACTGGAAAATTCCGCCGCATCACGACGCCGAGTTCGTGACCTGCATGGAAGATGTGTTGGATGTTTATCAGCGTCCTTACGATCCGTCATATCCGGTTGTTTGCGTGGACGAGTCGCCCAAACAGCTTATAGGAGAAGTCCGGGGGCCGCTGCCGACGAGGCCGGGGAGTATCGAGAAAGTTGATGATGAATATGTCCGTTTAGGCGTAGCCGAATTATTTTTGGCTGTAGAGCCTTTGACGGGAAAGATGATTGCCGAAGTTGAAAACAAACGAGCCAAGAAAGATTGGGCGCAATTCATTCGTGATTTAGTTGATATCCATTATCCGACAGCGAGGAAAGTGGTACTTGTGATGGATAACCTGAACACTCATAAACTTGCGTCGCTTTATGAGGCATTCGATCCGGAAGAAGCGCACCGGTTACGCGACAAGCTGGAGCTGCACTACACGCCCAAGCACGGTTCCTGGCTTAATGTAGCGGAGATAGGCTTTAGCATATTGAAGCGACAATGCATTCCGTTTAGAGTCGCCGATATAAACGTTCTCCGGAACACCGTTAAAAGTTTTATTACGCAGAGAAATGCTGAGAAAAGAGTCGTTAATTGGCAATTTACAACTGGCGACGCTCGCATAAAGCTCCGACACTTATACCCGGAGCTTTAAGCGAAAATATTATTGTTACAAGGTACTAGTTTGCTTGCTAATTCGTACTTTCAAATCAAGAATAAAGTTTAAATAAGTAGAGAATATGCTCTTGATGAGATTCAGAATGTAAACTCGACTGACTATTGATTTTGCATCCACAAGATTACCCGTCTATTCAGCTGCTCTTTTTGTTTTCTTTACTAATAAAAATTGAGCTTGAAACTCTACGATTTCAAGCCCCGACCTTCTCAACAAAACCCGAGGAAATTGCTAAGAATCTTTTTTGGTCTAATTACCACAATCACTACAACCTTTATCGGCTTCCTTTCGGTTCTTTTCCCGATCCCATTTCAGCCTTGTCCTCTCTCTTGACTCCTTTCTGTTCTGACTCTCCGCTTACCTCCTGAGCCGCTATTTCCTCGGTTCCCATTACTCTTATTACCACCCGTTCCTCTACTATCGGCTTGGCAAATCGCGCTTCCGTTGATGACCAAGCTTCCGGCTGAATCGTCATCAACAGAAGCACTGCCGCTCACTGCTGCTTCCTGCGCCCTCTCATTTCCTTGCTAGGATTTGTTAAGGAACCTCTGCACAAAAGGTGGGTGATGTGATATAATTAGCACACTCCTGAAAAGTGTGATTATGAAGATTAAAGCTCCCTCATTTGCTGATTTATTCGCAGAAACCTCCCCGCAGCTGGGCGGTGCCAGAAGAACTAAGTTCCTTGAGACTTTGGACCGTATCATTCCTTGGCAG
>OLIH01000349.1_pt1 | contig 33187 bp, 29 predicted proteins | sample 1609721 | NCBI WGS metagenome assembly OLIH01 (sample SAMEA4350157, study PRJEB24818) | metagenome | biome: human; feature: gut; material: faeces | place: Denmark | collected 2013-09
TTCCTTTGTTGGACCCATGTGTCTGTCCTCTTCACGTCTGCTTTCGTGTTCTATGTTTGTCTTGTATGGGTCGCCGCGCCACCCTTTTTCTCCTCCCTCCTCTTCGTCGCCAGCGGCGTAGGTGGAAAAGAGCCGTTTCGGGGGGCTGCCCCCCCGCGGGGGGGGGGGGCGAGGGGGGGGTCGCGCCCTCTCCGGGTGGGGGGGGGGTGGTTTTCCCCTCCCCTCCCGCCCCCGCCACACCGGAACAGGCCCAGCCCACCCCTTCGCCGCTGCCCCAGGCGCAGGTACTGCCCCAGTACCGGGACCTGTATGAACAAAACGGCGACATGGTGGGATGGCTGCGCGTTGACGGCACCGACATCGATTACCCCGTCATGCAGACGCCGGGAGACAACGAATATTACCTGCGCCGCGGATTCGATAAGCTGTATGCCACCTCCGGGTCACTGTTTCTGGACGAGCGCTGCAGCCTGGGGCCGGACGCCACCGCCAACTGGCTGATCTACGGCCATAACATGAGCGACGGCAGCATGCTGGGACAACTGGACCGGTACGCGGACCCGGACTTTTACGCCGAGCACCCCACCTTCACCTTCGACACCCTCACCACCCCGGGGACCTGGCAGGTGGTGGCGGTGATCCGCACAAAACTGGGGGCGGACGAACTGCCCTATTACACCTTCTTTGATGCGCAGGACAGGGCCACCTGGCAGCGCCGGGTGGATGCCATTCTGGACCTGGCCTTGTATGATACGGGGGTGACACCGGAATACGGGGATCAGCTGCTGACCCTGTCCACCTGCGGCACGTCCAGCTTTTACACCGACGAACGATTTGCGGTTCTGGCTGTGCGGACCGAGTAACGCCTCTTGCTTTTTGAGCGTGAATCCGCTATGATGATAACGTTATAAATTCAACCCGAAAAGGAGCCAAACAAAATGGCAGAATTCAAGTATGAGATTACCGAGCGCATTGCGGTGCTGTCCACCAACGCCAGCGGCTGGGAACGTCAGCTGAACATGGTCAGCTGGAACGGCAAGGAGCCCAAGTACGACCTGCGTGACTGGGCGCCGGACGGCAGCAAGATGGGCAAAGGCATCAGCATGACCAAGGAGGAATTGGTCACCCTGAAGGGCATCCTGGAAGAGATGGATCTGTAATGGAAGACTATCGCCAGCAGTTTATCGACCTGTACAACCAGCATATCACACGCCCCGGCGCCGACCGCCTGCTGAAATGGCTGGACGGTACCGACTTTTTCCGTGCGCCCGCCTCCACCAAGTTTCACGGTGCCTGTGAGCACGGCCTGGTGATGCACAGCATCAATGTGTACAACGCCATGATGCAGCATTTCTTCACCGAGGGGGATAACCCCGAAACCTTTGCGGTGTGCGCCTTGCTGCACGATGTGTGCAAGGCCAACTTTTATAAGGTGGGCAGCCGCAACGTCAAGAACGACGCCACCGGCCAGTGGGAGAAGGTTCCCTTCTACCAGGTGGCCGACCAGCTGCCCTACGGCCACGGGGAAAAGAGCGTGTACCTGATCGAGCACTTCATGCGGCTGAAAACCGACGAGGCCATTGCCATCCGCTGGCACATGGGTGGGTTTGACGACGCGGTGCGGGGCGGCAGTTACGCCATCAGCGATGCGTATAACCGGTATCCGCTGGCGGTCAAGCTGCACACCGCCGACCTGATTGCCACCTACCTGATGGAACAGGGCACCAGTCAGGTGGAAAATGGTCATTGATCCAGAAGTAAGACACCCCGGTATCCGGATTTTCCGGACGCCGGGGTGTTTTGTTTATGGCTGCGTCACACAGCGGAATGATTTTGAAAGTAACGGCGGATTCTCGTTGAAAATGCCGTAATACGCCACAGCCACCCCTGGTTTTCAACGGGTTTCATCAGCTTTGTGAAAAAAGTCGGCTTTTTGCACCTGAAATCCCGGTATATGACACAAACAAGGGGTAAAATTACCGATACAATAAAAAGGGCTATGTGCCTTATACTGTATGTGAATGGCTTTTTTTAGAAAAAATCAGGAATTTTATGGGGATAGAAGCCTGGTTGACAGGCTGACTTGGCAGAAATTATACTGATACTCAACGTATGAATCGGAGAAAAAGGTTCCATTGGGACAGGTTTGTTTCCGTTGAAAGGGTGAATGGAAGGGAGACCGGTATGCATCATTGGCTGCGGCGTTTTCATGATTTGTCTTTGTCCCGCAAAATGGTTTTGGGATTTTCCGCCTTGCTGCTGGCGGTGTGCCTGATCATGTTATCAGCGCTCAACATTTCGTTTGGCATCTACGATGAAAATCTTTATGAAAAGTCTTTGCAATCGCTGGACTTTTTCTCTCGCCAGGTCAATGACGAGCTGGATAACGTGGAGAACTTTACCTATGAACTGGCCGTCAGTACAGACTTGCAGGCACAGCTTTCCCATCTGAAGAACATCCCCTTTCACACGGCGGACTATAGCTATGCACTTTATCAATTGCGGTTGTCTTTGCTGCAGGAGATACGTACCCACACGATTGTTAAAAATATACGGTTTATTGATGTGAACGGGAATGAAACCCTTGTGGGAACCGACACCGGTCCCCTGGAAACCCAACCGTTTCTGGAAAAACTGCATGCAGCCAAAGGTGCTTATCTGGTGGAAAGCCCCTCTTTGAATTATCCGTATATGATTGGCGGCCGGGACATCCGCAAGCATATTGACTACAGTATGGAGTATCTGGGCAGCTGCATTGTTACCTGTGATGCCGCCAGCGTTATTGAAAGTCAGATCAATGCAATGGCGTCTTCCTACGGTTCCATGTATGTAATCTCCGGTGAAACAATGGTCTACCGCAATGCACAGGACGAACCGCCGGAGGTAAGCGGAACGCAGGGATACAAGATCCTGAAAAAAGAGGGGCAGGCGTACTTCGTTTGCTGGCTTACAGATGCATCCACCGGATGGCTTTATCTGAATGTATTGCCGTATACCCAGATTTTTGGTCAGACCATGGTGCTGCGGTATATCGTCGTAGCGGTGCTTCTGCTCATCTTTGCGGCGGGGTGTCTGTTCATTCGTGCCCTGGCCCGTCTGTTTACATTACCGCTGGAGCGGCTGAGCAATTCGGTTCAGATTGTGGAAAATGATAATTTTCAAGCAGCGTTGGCCGTGCTTCCGGACCATCCCTATAAAGACGAAACCGGTCAACTGACAAGTGAATTTCGGGTGATGCTGCAGCGCATTGATGCGTTGATCCGGGACAATTATAAAAAGCAGCTTCTTTTACAGGAAACCCAATACAAGATGCTCCAGGCTCAGATCAACCCGCATTTTCTGAACAATACCCTGAATACAGTCAGTTGGATGATTCGTGCGGGACGCAATGACGATGCCACCCGCGTGGTGATTGAACTGGGCCAGCTTTTGCGCGCCGCTTTGTCCAAAGAGGAGGAAATGTTTGTTTCACAGGAAGTGCAGCTTGTAAAAAGTTATATTGCCATTCAGAAATTCCGTTACCAGGGCAGGGCGATTTTTCGTGTAGAAGAAAGCGGCCGGCTGGACGCGTGGACCGTGCCCAAAATGATTTTGCAACCTTTGGTGGAAAATGCCATCATCCATGGTGTGGAGAACAGTCTCACGCCCTGTGAAATCACCGTAACGGCCCGGGAAACAGATGGGAATATTCTGCTGGAAGTACACAATACCGGCCCGTGTATGACGCCGGAAGAACTGGATGCCGTGCGACGCTTTGAAGCCAAGCCGAAAGGGCGTGGCATAGGCCTGAAAAATATCTACGACAGACTGCACCTGTATTTTGAAAGTTTTGAGTGGACGATTGAAAGCTCGCCGGAAAGCGGAACTTCCGTGCGGATGATCTTGCCGAAAAAGGGGGAAAAAGACCATGTGCAAACTTCTGATCGTGGATGACGAAGAGATTGAACGGGAAGGAATGGCCAATTTTATTCCCTGGCAGGAGCAGGGAATAAAGTTGGTGGGGACTGCCTGGAACGGAATCCAGGGACTGGAAATGATGGAAAAATATCGGCCGGATGTTGTCTTTGTGGATGTGAAAATGCCGGTGATGAACGGCCTGGAAATGATCCGCCGGGCACGGCAGACCTTTCCGGACACGATTTATGTGATCCTGTCCGGCTTTGGGGAATACGAGTTCACAAGCCGGGCTATGGAAGAGGGCGTGCGCCACTATTTGCTAAAGCCATGTGATGAACAGAAAATCATGGAAGTGATTGCCAAAATCAAGAAAGAACTGCAGGAAAGAAAAGCACAGCAAAACCTGGCGCAGAATGCAAGGCTTCTGCTGCCGCATGCCAAGGCACAGATTTTTTGTGATCTGCTGTTGGGACGCGCCCAGGCCAATGGAACCACGACCCAGTATTTTTTGTCAGAATTGGGAGGTGTGGACTCTTCGGTCAGACTGATTGATGTGCGGCTGGCGCGGGGATTTGATCACCTGGAACAATTTGTGATCGGCAATATGATGGAAGATCTTTTGCCGCCCAAAACGTTGCTGTGCACCGGCGGTATGGAAAAGGATACGTTTTTGCTGGTTTCCGCCCGGGCGCAATCACAGTTGAATGAGGCTCTGGCACGCTTACAGACAGAATTCCGGCGTTTTGAGACGGCGCCGCTGCAAATGGCTGTAAGCGGGCAGGGCAGCCCGGGCAATTTGTCGGAACTGTACAATCAGGTTACCGAACTGCTGGCCTTGGATGAACGGATCCGAACCGGTGTCTTGTGGTTCGGCGAAGGTGCTTCCTGTCCGGGCGGAAAAACCATCTTTGATTACCGTGCCATTCAGGAAGCGAAAACCTATGATGCACTGCTTTTGGAACTCTGCAAGGGTGTGGCCAAGATGCGGCTTTTCCGGTATCCTGCGGAAAAACAGGAACGGCTTTTTACTCTGGCGTGGAAACTTCTGGAGGCGGACAAACCTGCACCGGAACTTACCTTGTGCGGTATGGCGGAAGCCCTGGCGGAACAACTGGGAATCCTTCCGGAAACGGAGGAGGATCGTACCACCCAACAGATGCGCAAGATCTACGAAAGCATATACCGGCATCTGGAAGACCCGGAACTCAATCTGCGAAAACTGGCCCATGAGTATCTGTATATCAGTGAAGATCACCTCAGCCGTCTGTTTGTCAAAAGGACAGGAATGCGACTGACCTATTTTCTGGAGAATCGTCGGGTAGAGGTGGCCCGGGCCCTGCTGGAATTCGCACCCCAGACAACCAACGCCTGCCTGGCGGAATTGGTAGGGTATCCGCCGGACGGCCGGTATTTTGCAAAGGCATTCCGCAAGCAATATGGAAAAACCCCTGGCGAGTATCGGGAGCAGCTGCCGGGGAAATAACCCGGGATGCCGGTTTTCTGCACCATACTTCCCGGGTTTTTGCCTTTGTCCCTGCGTGAAAAAACAGTAGAATAGAATTACAGCAAAAGCATGCTTGACCCGAACAGCGAGAAGGACGCTTCTCCGTGGAGAATCTGAAAAGGAGCGAAACACAATGCGTAAACTTTGGAAACGCACGACGGCAATCGTTATGGCCAGCACCATGGCGCTGAGTCTGGCGGCCTGCAGCGGGGAGTCCGCTGCCAATTCTCAAGCGGGCGGTGATACCGCCACGGCGGAAGCCTCCTCCGCGGGAGAGGATATCACCCTGCGGATTACCTGGTGGGGCGGACAGTCCCGCCATGAGTATACGCAGCAGATTCTGGACAAGTATACCGAACTGCACCCCAATATTCACTTTGAAGCAACGCCTTCCGGCTGGGACGGTTATTTTGAAAAACTGGCCACGGATACGGCCACCGGCGCCATGCCGGACATTGTTCAGATGGATTACCTGTATGTGTCCACCTATGCGGCCAACAACTCTCTGGCAGATTTGACGCCTTATATGGAAGACGGCACCATGGATGCTTCCACCATTGATGCGGACATCCTGGCCAGCGGCAATATTGACGGAAAACAGATCGCCATGCCGCTTTCCACTTCTCTTCTGACAGTGGCATACAGCCCCACTTGTCTGGAAGCGGCTGGGGTAGAGGAACCTACCTCCGACTGGACCTGGGAAGATTTTGCCGCCATGTGCAGTGAAGTTCATGAAAAGACCGGATATCTCGGCACGTCCAGCGGCCCTGTGGACGATACCAACAACTTCAATTACTGGGTCCGCCAACACGGCGAACAGCTGTTTTCGGATGACAACAAGAGCCTGGGCTTTGAAGATGACCAGATCACAGTGGATTTCTTTAATCTGTGGAAGGGAATGATGGACGATGGTGCCGCTGCCGACCCCGATGAGTATGAGCAGCTGCTCGCGTTGGGAATCGAAGCCGGACCCATGGCTACAGATGAGTGCGGATACTATATAAACTGGAACAACTATACGACGCTGATGGCCAATGTAAACGATAACCTGAAAATGGTGACCCCGCCCCAGCTGGAAGGCGGTGAGAACGGCCTGTGGATGAAACCGGGCATGTTCTTCTCGGTGGCCGAAACCTCTCAGTACAAAGAGGAGTGTGCAGCCTTTATTGATTGGTTTATCAATTCGGAAGAAGCAAACGCCATCATGATGGGCGAGCGCGGTACGCCTGTTTCTTCCACGGCCCGTGAGTATCTGATCAACTCCGGCAAGCTGACAGAACAACAGCAGCAGATGTTTGACTATGTCGATCAGGCGGCACCCCTGTGCGGGGATACCCCGGCGCCGGATCCGGTAGGTATTGCGGAAGTCAACCAGGCGTTCAAGGATGCGGCTTACAGCGTTTTCTATAACCAGGTATCCGCCGAAGATGCGGCGGCTTCTTTCCGGCAGCAGGCAAATTCCATTTTGGCGGCCAATAACTGATCCTACGGTCACGGGGGGAGGACTCGCGTCCTCCCCCTGCTTTTGTAAAAAGGAGGGCACATTGTGGCAATGCGGAAAGCAAAATCTTTACAAGAAACGCAACATTATTCCGCCAAGGATAATGCGGTGGGATATCTGCTCATGACCCCTTGGCTCATCGGGTTTATTCTCATGTGGGCCATTCCTGCCGGTATGTCCATTTACTACTCTTTTACGGATTACAATCTCTTGTCTGCACCGAACTGGGTGGGCTTTCAGAACTATGTGACGATTCTTACGACAGATACCAATTTCCGGCAAGCTTTGTTCGTGACGTTGGGATATGTGTTTGTCATGGTTCCTCTTCGCTTGATTTTCGCACTGTTTGTGGCCAATCTTTTGAATAAAAAGCATGTGGGCATGGCCATGTATCGGGTCCTGTACTATGTGCCCTCCATTATTGGCGGCAGCATTGCCGTTTCGGTTGTGTGGAAACAGATTTTCGGCAATCAGGGTGTCATCATGAGCCTGTTGGAACGATTCGGTATAGAGCAGGAGTATTCTCTTGTGGGCAACCCCCGAACGGCTCTTTTTGTGATCATCCTCATGGGGGTTTGGCAGTTCGGTTCTTCCATGCTGATCTTCCTGTCCGGTCTGAAACAGATTCCCGATGCCCTGTATGAATCTGCGGCCATGGACGGAGCCACACCCATCCAGCGGTTCTGGAAAATCACCATACCTATGTTGACCCCCACCATCTTCTTCAATTTGATTCAGCAGATCATCAATGGGTTCCGAATCTTTACCGAAAGCAAGATCATCACGGACGGCGGCCCCATGAACAGTACATTGACCTATGTGCTGTATCTGTACCGCACCGCATTTACCAATTTCCACATGGGCTATTCCTGCGCATTGGCCTGGATCATGGTCCTGATTATCGGCTTGGCCACAGTTCTGCTGTTCAAAACACAGAAGTCCTGGGTCTATTATGAAGCACAATAAGGGGGAACAACAAATATGGTCGGCGAACATAAAAACAAACGTTTGAGCGCGGTGTGTTTCCATGTATTCTCTCTGCTTCTGGGATTTCTGATGATCTATCCGCTGCTGTGGCTGTTGGCCAGCTCTTTCAAATCCAACGATACCATGTTCCACAATACCTATTCCCTGATTCCGGAAAGCTGGGACATCATACAGAACTACAGCAGCGGCCTGGAAGGCGTGGCAGGATACAGCTTCCTGCATTTCTTCAAAAATTCGGCAATTGTCACGGTGGTGGCAGTGGTCACAACCATTTTCAGCTCTCTGCTGGCCGCATATGCGGTTTCCCGCATACGTTTCCGCGGCGCCGGTTTTTGGTTCGGATGCATCATTATGACCATGATGATTCCCAGTCAGGTTATGGTGGTGCCGCAATATATTATCTTGCGTGCTCTTCATTTAAATGATACATTGGTAGCAATGATCCTGCCTTGGTGTTTCGGCAGCGCCTTTTTCGTTTTTCTGATTGTTCAGTATATGCGGGGCATTCCCCGGGATCTGGACGAGGCGGCCATGATTGACGGGTGCGGCAGAATTGGCATTCTGTTACGTATTCTGGTGCCGGTTGTACAACCGGCCATTGCTTCGGCGGCCATCTTCGCTTTTTACTGGATTTGGCAGGATTTCTTCCAGCCGCTGATCTTTGTGGGCAGTCCCCGGAATTATACGATTCCTTTGGCGCTGAACATGTATACAGACCCAAACAGCTTCAACAATTACGGCGGGCTGTTTGCCATGTCTGTGGTTTCTCTTCTGCCAGTCATCCTGGTATTTATCAAGTTTCAGAAGTATCTGGTAGAAGGCATTGCCACCGATGGCATCAAAGGCTGACATGGCCCGCCGCAGGCCTGCGCGGTATAAAAAAGGAGAGTCCTTATGAACTTGAACCGGAATACACGGATTGACTGTACGGAACCGACGGCACCGGTGCAGTGGGCGGTGGAAGTCCTGTACCGTGATCTGAAGACGGTATGCCGCCCCACCCGAAAGCCCGGCGGTGTGATCTGCCTGCAGCAACACAACTGCCCGCCCGAAAGCTGGGAATTGGTTGCCGAAAAAGAAAAGCTAATCCTGCGTGCCGGAGACAATCGAGGGTACATCTACGGTTTGCTGGCCATCAGCCGGCGGCTTCTGGGGGTGACGGATTTCTGGTTCTGGAATGACCAGCAGTTTTCCCCCGTGGAAGAAATCCCTGTACCTGCGGATTTTTCCCTGGGCAGCCGTCCGGCAGCCGTGAAATGGCGCGGCTGGTTTGTGAACGACGAAGTCCTCCTGCACAGATGGCAGCTGGACGGAAGTCGGGAAAAACCATGGGAAATGGTTTTTGAAGCGCTGCTGCGCTGCGGGGGCAACATGGTCATTCCGGGTACAGGGGAAAACGCCCTGCGGTATCGTGGTCTTGCCCAACGTATGGGGCTGGCGGTGACACATCATCATGCCGAACCATTGGGAGCAAGGATGTTCGGGGAAGCCTATCCGGACCTGGAACCCCGCTACGACCAGTATCCCGCTGAGTTTGAGGCGCTGTGGGCCGAAGCGCTGGAAGAACAGGGGAATGATGTGGTGTGGAATCTGGGCTTCCGCGGGCAGGGGGACCGGCCGTTCTGGGCGGATGACCCTCGCTATGACACGCAACGGTCCCGGGGCCAGCTGATCAGCGCTGTGATCCGACGCCAGTATGAGATGGTACAGCAGTGCTATCCCGGTGCGGCCTGCGCCACCAACCTGTATGGGGAAATCATGGAACTGTACCGTGCCGGCTGCCTGCAGCTGCCGGCAGGGGTGATCAAGATCTGGGCGGATAACGGATACGGTGCCATGGTCAGCCGCCGGCAGGGAAACCATGACCCCCGGGTACCGGCCTTGCCCGCGCCGGAGGACGAAGGCCCCCACGGGATTTATTACCATGCTTCTTTCTATGACCTGCAGGCGGCCAATCATATTACCATGCTTCCCACATCGCTTTCCTTTGTGGAACGGGAACTGGAACGGGTACGGCACAGCGGGGCCAACGATTATTGGATCATCAACTGTTCCAATGTCAAGCCCCATGTGTTTACATTGGCCTATATTGCCCGTATCTGGCAGGAAGGCACCGTACCGGCGGAAACCTTCCTGACCGACTATACCTGCCTGTACTACGGTGCCCAGGCGCAGCAGGCCGCCGGGTATTTTCGCCGGTATTATGCCTCGGCCATTCATTTCGGTCCTCACGAGGACAACGTGGCGGGCGATCAGTTTGCCAATTACCCCGCCCGCCTGCTTGTCAGCCGATACATGCGGGGTGGCGCAGAACCGGAACATGAACTGGACTGGGCGGCACCTTTTGCCACGTTGGAAGAGCAGGCCAGGTGGTACCGGGATCTATGCGGGCAGGCCGTGCAGCGCTATGGTGAGCCGGAACCAGCAGCGTCCACGCTGCTGGCCGACAGTGTGCTGTTGCAGATGGAAATTTACCGTCGCTGCTATGCCGGCGCGGTGCTGGCGGCTCAGGCCGTTCTGGATGGGCTGCATGGAGAATACAAGGCAGCCTTCCTGAAAGCCGGGGACGCCCGGGAGGAATATCTGGCGGCCGATGCCGCTATGCGCGGCCGGGAGCACGACCACTGGAAAGGCTTTTACCGGAATGAATGTCTGACGGATGTGAAACATACTGCCTGGCTGCTGCGCACCCTGATGGGATATCTGCGCAATCAAGGAGATGGCCCATACTTTTACACATGGCAGCGTGACGTGCTGTATACACCGGCCCAGGCCCGGGTGATGCTTATTACCAATATGGAAAATCATATGGAAGATCTGGAGCTTTATCGGGCCTTGCGCAAACAAAAGAATCAATGACAGACCATCGGATGACTTTTGAAGAAAAGTTATCCGATTTGTCTGTCGTCAGGGAAAAGGCAGGAAAAATCCCCCCTTACCTTTCAGAAAAGGAGCTGCTTTTATGGAAAAACAGACGATTTCGTCTTGTGCCACCGCCGATTCCGTCACGCTGTACTGGGAACCGCTGACGGATGCACCGGGCAAGTGTTTCTATCGCATTTTTGTGGATGGCTGTTTGGAGGCGCAGACACAGCACACCCATTATACAATGACCGGCTTGCAGCCCGGTACAGGGTATGGGGTAGAAATCCGGGTGGGGGAGACGGTGCTGGGAAACTGCCGGGCCGAAACCACACCCCGGCGGCGCCGGCTGGATGTAACCGGATTCGGAGCGGTGGGGGACGGAAAGACCATGAACACCGCTGCCATACAGAAAGCCATTGATGCCTGCGGCGGGGAGGAAGAGGTGTACATCCCGGCGGGCATTTATTGTACGGGCGCCTTGCGGCTCCACAGCAATATGGCCCTTTACCTGGAAACCGGTGCGGTGCTGCAGGGCAGTGAGGATCCCGACCGGTATGCCCCGCGGATCTGGTCCCGGTTCGAAGGTGTGGAGCAGGAATGTTACCAAAGTCTTCTGAATCTGGGCACCCTGGATCATGGGGCCGGGCCCAACTGCCGCAATGTCCTGATTTATGGCCATGGCACGATTTCCGGTGGCGGAAGAGTGCTGGCGGAAGAAACCATCCGTCGGGAACGGCAGCGTTTGAAAGACTACCTGGACCGGAATGCCGACCTGGTTGCCAGCTGTGAAAATGAAAATACCATTCCCGGACGAGTGCGCGGCAGACTGGTGAATATGAGCAACTGCGAAGATGTGCGCATAACGGGACTTACATTGCAGAACGGTGCCAGCTGGAACGTTCACATGGTCTACAGCCGCAATATCATCACCGACCATTGCGTGATCCGCTCAGCGGGAATCTGGAACGGCGACGGGTGGGACCCGGATTCCAGCGAAAACTGCACCTTGTTCGGCTGCCGGTTTGCAACGGAGGATGACATGGTGGCCATCAAGTCCGGCAAAAACCCGGAAGGGAATCGGGTCAATCGTCCCACCCGACATATCAGAATTTTTGATTGCTCCAGCGCTTTCGGGCACGGCATTGCCATTGGCAGCGAGATAAGCGGCGGTGTGGAGGATATTAAAATCTGGGACTGCGATATAGCTCGTTCTTCCAACGGAATCGAGATCAAGGGCACGCCGAAGCGGGGCGGTTATGTGAGGAATGTTGTGGTGAAGGACAGCACCTTCCCCAGATTGCTCATCCATTCGGTCCTTTATAACGATGATGGCGAACCCGGTCCCCATCCGCCGCGGTTCAGCAGCTGTACCTTTGAACGGCTTGTGCTCACGGGTGTTCGACTGGAAAAAGAAAACACCGAAGAAGTCCGGCCCATTGAAATCGAGGGGTTCAATGAGCCGGGATACGAAGCACAGGATATTCACATCCGGGATTGCGTCCTTTGCGGACCCATCCACGAAGTGGTGGTCAACAAATGTGCAGGCATTTCTCTGGAAAATCTGACCTGCAAAGAACTCCTCTAACAGATGACCGGGACCGCACTGCGGTGCGCCGGCCTGTTCGCCTCCTCTTCACAGCAAATCCAAAAGCAAAACCCCGTGACGGGATACGTCACGGGGTTTCACTTTTGGAGCAGGTGAAGGGAGTCGAACCCTCGTCCTCAGCTTGGAAGGCTGATGTACTAGCCGTTGTACGACACCTGCACGGTATTTGATATTATACCTGTACAGATGCCGGTTTGTCAAGTCGAAACCGGAAAATTCAGTATTCCTTTTTTGTGTAGATCTGGGTGCTGATCTTCCAGCTGAGGAGAAACAGCACCAGCCCAACGGCCAGAGACCCTCCTGTGACCAGAAACAGAACGGCGGTTTCACTCAGTGCGGGGGCTGCACGGAAAAGGGGATCGGCAACAGTTTCAACGGTCTCAGAGCCCACGAAGGCAATGGCGATGATCAGGGCTATGGCCAGAATGACGCCGGACCGTGCCCGGACAGCGCCGATCTTATAGGAAAGAAGATAGCTCAGTGCATAATAGGCCATGACCAGCCCCAGCGTTATCAGGCACCCGCTCAGGTTGTACGCCAGATTTTCCGTCATATGCCCCTTGAACAGCTCGCACAGGGTCAGAAGGAATTCCACCAGTACAAACAGGCCGCCCATCCAGCCCAGGGCCAGCAGGTATTTGGCCCCCACAATCTGTCCGGGGGATAGCGGCAGGGTCCGGGCGTAAGCGTCCCAATGACTTTGCTCATCAAAAACAAGGGTGGAGGTGGTGTACATACCGCCCACAAAGAGCAGCGCAAACAACATGAAGGGGGTATCCATGGTAAACGCCATGGCCGAATACAACAACACCAGCAAAATAAAATTCTTGCGGTATCCGGACCAGATGACCATCTGGTCTTTGTACAATAAACCGATCATGATAAATCCCTCCCGGAAATGCGGTTTGGATGGGGGACAATTCTTCTTGGCGGATATCAGAACTGCTTTCTTTTGTATACCAGGATGCTTGCCGCCCAGCTGGCCAGAAACAGCAGCAGGCTGGCCAGGCAGGCACCGCCAACCAGCCACCAGAAATGCCGGTTTCTCATCCATTGGGTCAGCGAGCCGTACTCCACTTCCATGGTCACGGTCTGTTCTGTGGCGGAATCCCAGATCTGGTCGGGGCCGCGGAAGCCGAAAAAGCGCTGGATGGTCTGAACCTGTTCCGGGGAGAGCAGCACCGTGACGGCCATGGCAAGCACGGCCAAAAACAAAATCAGAATCATGACGACGGTGCGTGCGCGTTCGCTGCCGTACCGGTAGGACAGAGGCAAACTCAGCGAAAAGTAAAGCAGGGCCAGAACGGCAGCGGCCAGCATACCCACAAAGGCTTCCGCCATGCTCATGGTGCCCCGGACAACCCCGGGCGAGAACAGAAAGGCAAACAGGCCCAGCACAAAACCGACGGCAACGGCAAACAGCCCCAACAGATACTTGCTGCCCACAATGGCGGCGGGGGAGACCGGCAGGGTATGGGCATACATATCCCAGTGACTTCTCTCGTCAAAGCTCACGGCGCTCTGGGCGTATACGCCCAGGATGAATACCATGGCATACAGCATAAAGGGCATATCCAACAGCAGGGCCATGCCCAGATAGACAATCACAAGCAAAAGCAGATTCCGCTTGTACTGGCTGAACAGGGTGCTCCAGTCTTTGAACCACAGCCCGCTCATTGTCCGTCCCTCCCGCTGTAAAAGCGCATGATGTCGTCAATGCCGGCGGGATCGCACACAGCGCCCGGCAAAAGGCGCTGCACCGTTTCCCGGCCTTTGACCAGGGTTTCGCACCCGAAGGCCCCTTTCTTGGTAAAGACGGCCACCCCGTCGGGCAGACGATGCAGGTCCGCTTCGCCGCAGCGCAGCAGGCCGTATTCCTGCATCAGGGCGTCCTTGTCCTCGTGGAAGAGCAGCTGCCCGTGGTGCAGGTAGGCAATGGAATCGGCAATCTGTTCCAGGTCACTGGTGATGTGGCTGCTCATCAGGATGGAGTGACTTTCATCCTGGATGAACTCCAGAAACAGGTCCAGAATTTCCCCGCGTACCACCGGGTCCAGTCCGGCGGTGGGCTCGTCCAGCACCAGAAGATCCGGCCCGTGGGACAGCGCCGTGGCCAGGCTCAGCTTCATCCGCATGCCCCGGCTGTATTCCTTCACCGGTTTGCGGGCGTCCAGCCCGAACCGCTTCAGATATCCGGCAAAGGTATCCCGGTCCCACCGGCCGCCGAAAATGCCCGCCATGCTGCGGCCGATCTGTCCCGCGTTCATTCCTTCATAGAAATAGGCGTCTTCAAACACCACGCCCAGCCGGGCGCGGATGCCGGTGTCCCGGGGATCTCCGCCCAGCAGGCGGGCCCGGCCTGCGTCCGGCAGGTTGACCCCGGTCAGAATCTTCAGGGTGGTGGTTTTACCAGCACCGTTTTCGCCCACCAGACCCACAATGGTCCCGGCGGGAACCGTCAGGTCCAGCGGCCCCAGGTGAAAATCTTTGTATACTTTCTGTACTCCGTGCAGTTCGGCAGCGTTGTCAGGCATGGTTCAGCCCTCCCACAAAAGCTGTAATGTCTCGCTCACTTCGGCCAGGCTGATGCCGCCCCGGCGGGCGGCTTCGATGGCGTTCTGCAGATGCCCTTCCACCTGCTTCAGGCTTTCCTCCCGGTGCAGTTCGGGGTTTTGCGGCGCCACAAAGCTGCCGCGCCCCGGCATGGTGCGGATAAATCCTTCGGCTTCCAGGTCCTCGTAAGCGCGTTTGGTGGTGATGACGCTGATGCGCAGCTCCTTGGCCAGCAGACGGATGCTGGGCAGTGCGTCCCCTTCTTTCAGTTCGCCGGCCAGGATCTTGTCCTTGATCTGCCGCGTGATCTGCGCGTAGATCGGCTCGCCGCCGGCGTTGGAGATGTAAAGCTCCATGGAGTCCCTCCTTTGGGCAGGAAGATGAACTGTTCATATCCTATATACACAGTATATACGACGTATATACAGCTGTCAATAGTTTCCACAAAAAAATCTCTGCCCAACGGCGCGGCGGCTTTGCGCCGGCGGTGTGTTTCTGGTATAATACAAACAAGAAATGCAGCGCCCCGCCGGCGCAGGAAAGGACGTATCCGCCCATGAAACCCGACACCCCCTCTCAGCCTTTTTACCGCCGCATCCATCTGCGCCACAAGGAACGCCGTGCCACCCAGATCATGCGTGATCAGGTGGCAGCGGTCGCCAGCCTGCTGGAAATGCTCCTCTCGGTCATGGTATTGGTGGGTCTGCTGGTCAGCACCATCCCCATCGCCCAGGAGATGGTCTCTCTCTGGTTTTCGGACAACACCGATGCTTTCCAGACCTTTCTGGGACATGCCTTCAACCTGGTCATCGGCATCGAGTTCATCAAGATGCTGGCCAAGCACAGTCCCGGCAGTGCGCTGGAAGTGCTGCTGTATGCCATTGCCCGCCAGATGATTCTGGGCCACGGTTCGGCGGTGGAAAACCTGATCAGTGTGGCCTCCATCGGCCTGATCTTCCTCATCCGCAAGTTTGTGTTTGTGCCCAGTTTCGGCTCCACCATGCCCGACGGCCATACCGCTCCCGACCTGGCGGAAAGCAACCACCATGACGGCGATGAGACCTTCGGCTGAATAAAATCGGCTGAATAAAACGCGAACAAAAGCAAAACACCCGCGGCGTCTTTCCCAGGCAGGAAAGGGTCGCGGGTGTTTTTGTTCATGTTCTGGGTTTGTCGGGCGGGTATTCGCCCTGCAGTTTGGCTTCAATGCGGCTGAGCCGGGCTTCCAGCTGCTGGATGCGCTGCAATTGCATGTCCGGCAGATCCTGCTGGTCCAGGTCATCGGCGGGGCAGCAGCGGATGTTGTTCACCCGCACCACCTCGGCGGGAATGCCCACGGCGGTGGCGTTGGCGGGCAGGTTGTGCAGCACCACACTGCCGGCGCCCACCCGCACATTATCCCCGATGAACACAGGCCCCAGCACCTTGGCACCGGCCCCGATGAGCACATTGTTGCCCACGGTGGGGTGGCGCTTGCCGGTGTCCTTGCCGGTGCCGCCCAGGGTGACCCCGTGGTAGATGGTGCAGTTGTCGCCGATCTCGGTGGTTTCGCCGAAGACGATGCCCATGCCGTGGTCGATGAACAGCCGCTGTCCGATCTTGGCACCGGGATGAATCTCAATGCCGGTCAGATGCCGGGAAAGCTGGCTGACCAGGCGGGCCAGGAACAGCAGCTTGTGACAGTACAGCCAATGGGCGATGCGGTGGGTCACCAGCACATGAAAGCCCGGATACAGCAGGATCACCTCCAGCACGTTGCGTGCCGCGGGGTCCTTGTCCCGAATATTTTTTGCATCTGCCCACAGGCCCATGTTGGCTACCTCTTTTCCCATAAAATCACTAACGGAATAACAATACCATATTTTCGGCAAAAAGGCAACGCAATCCCTTTTCCGCCGTGGGGGAATATGATATAATACTTACATATGCGATGCGGCCGGGACGTCCGGCCCAAACTGGGAAAGAAGAAAGGAAATCAGGGAAAGGACAGGGGGCAAAAGTATGACTCGAGTGGAAGCACTGGAAGAATACGCACATGCGCAAAAACGGGCGCAGCGCGATTACCGTGAAAAGATGGCGGCGGGCCAGTACCCGTATCTGCCGGTGCTGGACGATATCCTGCAGAATGCCAATATTGAAAATCAGCTGCCCATCGGCATTGTGGAAATTCCGCTGGAACTGGTGGTAGGCACCAAGACGGCGGGACGCACGGCGGCCTTTGCCTCCAATTTTCTGCCGCTGCTCAGCCCCAAGACCGAGTTTGCCAACAAGTGGGTATCTTTGTGCCAGGCCCATGTGGAGGAGGGCATCCGTGACCCCATCCGCTGCTTTGAGTATCTGGGGCGTTTTTATGTGCAGGAAGGCAACAAGCGGGTCAGCGTGCTGAAGTATTTCGGGGCGGATTCCATCGCCGCCAACGTGACCCGGATCATGCCGCGGTACAGCGACAACCCCCAGATCCGGCAGTATTATGAGTTTGTGGAGTTTTATCCCATCTGCGGTATTTACACCCTGACCTTCACCCAGGAGGGCAGCTATGCCCGCCTGCAGAAAGCCATGGGCAAAGCCCCCGGCGAAAAATGGACCGCCGAGGAGCGGGCGGACATTCTTTCGCTGTACAACTGGATCAAAAAGGCCTACTATGCCAAGGGCGGCGAGTCCATGCGCCCCACGGTGGGGGATGTGTTGCTGCTGCTCATCCGTCTGTACAAGGTGGATGACCTGAAGCAGCGCACGCCGTCGGAACTGGCCAAGGCCATTGAGGCGGTCTGGCCGGACGTGCTGGCCATCCAGAACCCCCAGCCGGTCAAGCTGAGCACCCAGCCTGCCGAGCCGTCCCCGGCCCAGCCCAATCTGCTCAACCGGATCCTGCCCGGTATCCGCACCAACAGTGCGCCCACCCACCTGAAGGTGGCCTTTGTGAACGAGCGCACCCCCGAAACCAGTACCTGGACCAGCCAGCACGAGTTTGGCCGCTGCCAGCTGGACCAGGTGTTCCCGGGTCAGGTGGAGACGGTGGCCTACCACGGTGCCGTGGCGGGGCAGAATGCCGACGAACTGGTGGAACAGGCCATCGCCGAGGGGGCGGACATCGTCTTCACCACCAGCCCCAAGCTGGTGGGCGCCTCCCTGCGCGCCGCCCTCAAGCATCCGGAGGTGCGTATCCTGAACTGCTCGGTGGATATGCCCTATACCAGCATCCGCACCTACTACACCCGCGTGTATGAGGCCAAGTTCATCAGCGGCGCCATTGCCGGCGCCATGAGCCGCGGCGAGCGCATCGGGTATGTGGCCGATTATCCCAGCTTCGGTACCCCCGCCAACATCAACGCCTTTGCTTTGGGCGCGCGCATGGTCAACCCCAACGTGCGCATCGATCTGCAGTGGACCTGCCTGCCCGGTGAGCCCATGCAGGAATTCAACGCCAAGGGCATCACCATCATTTCCGGCCGGGACACCCCGGCCCCCGGCCGCCCGCCTCAGGAGTTCGGCATCTTCATGATCCGGCCCGGCGGACGTCTGGAAGACCTGGCCTCTCCCTTCTGGCACTGGGGCCAGTTCTATGAAAACGTTATCCGCAGCGTGCTCAACGGTGCCTGGGCCAAGGATGCCGCCGACGGCGACACCCCCCGGGCGGTGAACTACTGGTGGGGAATGAACAGCGGCGTCATGGACGTGCTGTTCAGCCGGGAACTGCCCCACGATGTGCGCCATCTGGCCGGTATTCTGCGCCAGGGCATCATTGCGGGGGGCATCGATCCCTTCGCCTGCCACATTGTGGCCCAGGACGGAACCCTGATGAACGAAGGACATTCCGGGTTTGCACCCGAGCAGATTCTGCATATGGACTGGCTGTGCGATGCCGTGGACGGGCGCATTCCGGAATTTGACGAGCTGACCGAAGCATCCAAGCCGATGTACCGCATGCAAGGAATCCACCGCGACAGTCTGCCGGTGGACAAGGAGGCTGTGCTATGAGGCTTCTGGCCGTTGCGGATGAGGAATCCAAGTATCTCTGGGACTATTATGAACCGGAAAAACTGCGCGGCTACGATATGATTATCGGCTGCGGCGACCTGAGCATCCAGTATATGACCTTTCTGGCAACCGTAGCGCCGGTGCCGGTGGTGTATGTGCATGGCAATCACGACGAAAGCTATGACAACCGCCCGCCCACAGGGGCGCTGTGCATCGACGACGATGTGTTTTGCTATAAAGGATATCGTTTTTTGGGCCTGGGGGGCAGCTGCCGGTATCGCAGTGGGGCCTGGCAGTTTACCGAAGCGGAAATGCGTCGCCGCATCCGCCGTGTCCGGGGCAAGATCGCCCGGGCAGGTGGGGTGGATGTGCTGGTGACCCATGCACCGCTGCACGAATACGGTGACATGAACGACCTGGCGCACCGCGGATTCACGGTCTTTCGGGAAATTTTGGATACCTATAAACCCGCCGTTATGCTTCACGGGCATATTCATCTGACCTACGGAGCCAATATGGAGCGGGAGCATCAGTACGGCCAGACGCGCATCATCAATGCGTTTGAGCGTTTTACCATCGAACTGCCGGACAGGCCGGAGCGTCCGGCACACCAGGGGCTGCTGGCCCGCTGGCGCGGCATGAACCGATAATGACAAACAGGCGGGGAGTTCCCGGCCGGAAAGAGGCATGATTATGAAACAGAAGATCGGTGTTTTGGGGGCCGGAACCTGGGGTACGGCACTGGCACGCCTGCTGGCCGTGAACGGCCACGATGTGACCATGTGGAGCGCCCTGCCCGAAGAGCTCAAGAACATGGCCACCACCCACCGGCACCCCAACCTGCCCGGCATGGAACTGCCTGCCACCATGCACTATACCGCCGATGTGGCCGAAATCTGCACCGGGCGGGACCTGCTGGTGTTTGCGGTGCCGTCGGTGTTTGTACGATCCACCGCCAAAAAGGCGGCCAAATATATTCCGGACGGCCAGATCATTGTGGATGTGGCCAAGGGCATTGAGGAAAAGACCCTGATGACCATGTCCGAGATCATTGAGGACGAACTGGCCAAGGTACCCGGCCACGAAGCCTGCCGGGTGGTGGCCCTGTCCGGTCCCACCCATGCGGAGGAGGTGGCCCGGGACCTGCCCACCCTGATCGTGGCGGCCAGCGAGGACGAATCCGCCGCCAAACAGGTGCAGAAAACCTTCACCAACGCCAATTTCCGGGTATACACCAACAACGACCGCCGGGGCGTGGAGCTGGGCGGCGCCATCAAGAATGTGATTGCGCTGGCCGTGGGTGTGGCCCTGGGCCTGGGCTACGGCGACAACGCCAAGGCCGCCCTGATCACCCGGGGCAACGCCGAACTGTCCCGCCTGGGGGTGGCCATGGGCTGCCAGGCCAGCACCTTTGCGGGGCTTTCCGGCATGGGCGACCTGATTGTGACCTGCACCAGCATGCACAGCCGCAACCTGCACGCCGGCATGCTCATGGGCCGGGGCATGGACGCCGAGACCGCCAAGAAGGAAGTGGGCCAGGTGGTGGAAGGCATCAACGCTCTGCCCGCCGCCCACAAGCTGGCCAAGAAATACAAGGTGGAAATGCCCATTGTGGAAGTGGTGGCCGATATTCTGTCCGGTCACCTGGAAGCCCGCAACGCCGTGGCATCCCTCATGGGCCGGGACCTGAAAAAGGAGTAACCCCTGCCCCTGCGTTTTGGAATCAGACAAACAAAAACCGCTCTGCCAATCCGGCAGAGCGGTTTTTATCCTTCTTGTGGAAAACTTCAGAACGCCAGACTTCCCTCACTGCGGCGCAGGTCGTCCCGCTCCAGTTCGGCCAGCAAAGCGTCCTGCTTCTGGTTCAGCAGCAGGCTGCGGCTGTACTTGTCAAACCGTTCGCACTCGTTTTCGGACAGGAAAGCGGCGGAATCCGGTCCCAGGGCCAGCTCGTTCACAAACACCACCATTTCCTGGGTGTCGGAAAACGCCCGTTCCATAAAGTTGAAGGCGGCTTCCAGGGCATCCCCGGCCACGGCCACGGCCTCCTCCCGGCGGCGGACCTGGGCATTGAACCCGGCGCGCACCGTGTCGAAGGCTTCCTCGTCGTCCATGCTGGGCTCCAGCTTTTTCCCCCAGCTGCGCAGCAGTGCGGCGGCCCGGCTGTGGGCGGCCGCCTGGGCAGCGGTCAGACGGCCTGCCGCTTTGTTGGCAGCCAGCTGGTCTTCATAGGCGTCGCACTGGGCATTGAAAACAGAGACCGGATCATCGCTCCCGGCATTCAGCGCACGCTTGAAACTGCGCAGCTGCTGGTAGCAGGCGTCGGTGGCCTCGTCGGTCTGCCGGGCCTTGGCAAACCGGGCATTCAGACCGGCCAGCAGCAGACTGACCAGGCTCATCCGCTCATCAAAGGCGGCGTTCAGGGCGCGGTCCAGTACCGCGTCGAAGGCCTTGCCCTGCAGAATGTCCTCCACGCCGTAATCGGCGCGGTATTTCTGGTACAAAGCCCAGTAGGCGGCAAAATCCCGGGCCACATCGGGGTGACGCAGATACTGCCCGATAACTTCCTCGTCGGCGGGCAGGCCCAGGGCACCGGCGGCCTGCAGGTAGGCGGACAGATCTTCCCACCCGCGGGCGGTGACAAACTTCGGCCCGTCCACGTCGTTTTCGATTTTGTAGAAGTGCTGGGGCCGCAGCTCCAGATAGGCGGTCACGGCGGGATGCAGCCGGTGGGCCCGGGCATATTCCTGCCAGACCGACAGTTCCGGCTCGATGTCGATGCGGCGCACCCGGTCCAGGGTGACCAGGTCGAAGTCCCGCACGCTCTTGTTGTATTCCGGCGGGTTGCCGGCGGCCACAATGACCCATCCGGCGGGCACCGGCTGGTTGCCGAAGGTCTTGCCCTGCAAGAACTGCAGCATGGTGGGGGCCAGGGTCTCGGACACGCAGTTGATCTCGTCGATGAAAAGAATACCGTTTTTCAGGCCGGTCTGCTCCATCTTGTCGTAGCAGCTGGCAATGATCTCGCTCATGGTGTACTCGGTGACGCTGCGGTCCACACCGTCGTAATGGCGGTGCCGGATGAAGGGCAGACCCACGGCACTCTGGCGGGTGTGGTGGGTGATGGTGTAGGCCACCAGGGCGATGCCGCACTCCCGGGCAATCTGCTCCATGATCTGGGTCTTGCCGATGCCCGGAGGGCCCATGAGGAGGATGGGCCGCTGGCGCACCGGCGGAATCAGGGGAGTGCCGGTGTCGTCGGTGGCCAGATAAGCCTTGACGGTATTTTCAATTTCCTGCTTGGCGCGTTTGATGTCCATGCTTGCGTGCTCCTTCCCGATGGTTTACAGCTGGGGCAGTTCGTCGGGGTCCCATTCCTGCCAGTCCAGGGCGGGCTTTTCCGCCTTTTGTTGGGGCATAAACTCTTCCGGGGCCAGTACCAGCCGGATGGCCCAGGGGGGCACTTCCGGGGGCGGGGCGCCGTCCTCCAGAAAGAGAAAAGCGGTCTGATACGCGGGGGGCCTTGCGGGAAAGGTCCCCTTGCCGTCGGTAAAGTACAGCACCCCCTGCAAGTCCCGCAGCCGTCCTTCCTTCTGCAGCTCGTCGATGCGGGCAAAGGCCGGGCGGAAATCCGTTCCGCCGCCCCCGTTCAGGGTCAGGGCGGCGGCATATTTTTCCAGGGTTTCGGTGTCCTGCAAAAAGGTGATGTCCCGCACGGCGTCATCGCACTGCATGACCACAATGTTGCAGTGGGTGAAAAAGCTGCCGGAGGTTTTCAGCAGGCCGAAGGTCTCCCGCAGAAAGGCCTTGACCAGCTCCCCGGCGGTGGATTCGCTGGTGTCGATGACAATGACCAGATCCCGGATTTTTTTGCTCTCCCGGGTTTCCAGGGGTTCGATCAGCGGCATGTTGCCGTAGGTGTTCAGACCGTAGGTGTAGTAGCCCAGGTCAAACTCGTCCAGATCCAGCTTGGGTTCCTCCCGCAGCACCGCGAACCGGCGCAGGAAGTCCTTGTACAGCCGGCGGCTGCGCCCGGCTTCCACCTGTGCGGCCAGGGTCTGGGCACCGGCGGCCTCCCCGGCCTGGCGCCCTGCCTGCTGCATGCTCAGCTGGGTTTCCCGGCCCAGCTGTTCCCACTGGCGGCCCAGCATCTGGGCGGCGGGGGAGTCCGGGTCATCGGGCCAAAGGCGGTGGCTGTCACAATAAAATTCCTGCTGCAAAGTGTCCAGCTCCCCGGCGCTGCGCCCGGCCAGGGCCCGGTAGATGGGCCCTGCCGCCAGAAACTTGCAGCTTTCCTTCAGTCCGGCGTAGGTCTTCTGCCGCAGCCAGCTCACCGGCCGCGCCAGAGCCTTTACCTCCAGGGTGTCCAGGGTGTGCTCCACCGCAATGTCGCAGGCCAGGCCCCACAGGGCCGGGTCCCGGCGATCCCGCAGCCAGGGATGCCGGAAGATGCAGTGCAGAACGCTGTGCAGATAGGCCCGGGCCAGATATTTCCGGTTTTTGCGGTAGATGCGCAGCACCCACGCGGGACCGTAACACAGCGCCGCCCCGTTGGTGGCGGGGCCTCGCTCCGGTTCCGGGTCGGGGGTCAGGGTCAGCGCCCCCAGCGCCGCGTTCAGGTAGCGCAGCTGGATATACAACTCGCTGCGGGTCAGTTCCATGGCGCGTTTTGCCATGGTTTGTTCCCATTCGGCCTGTGTCTGAACATGCTGCGGCATGGTCCTGCCCTCCTTTGTATAGGAAATCCCTGCCCGGTCAAGCCCGGTCACAGGTCGTCAAAATCGTAGCTTTTTTTGGGCTTGTGCCCGCTGCCGGCGGTTCCGGCCAGCAGCAGGGCAGCGCCCTCGCTCCATCCGGCGCCGCCGCAGGAAAGCGCACCTTCCCGGCGGGCCCGGGGGTCCAGCACGGTGCCCAGCACCTGCAGGGCGGCGGCATCCCGGTCGGCCAGCACCAGGGCCAGGGCGTCGTCGGCATGACTGCCCAGATAAGCCCCATACCGGGCCCGGGCGTCCTCATTCAGCTGGACGGGGGTGCACAGCCGGTCCAGCGCCACCCGGCACAGTCCGGAGGGGGATTCCTCCGCATCGGCCATGGAAAAGGCGGCATCGTACTCGGCAAAAGCCAGGACGCCCTGGGCAAAGCACTGGCGATACCGGTACCCCACCCCCTGGATACCGCGGTTGAAGATGTGGGCGGGGGTGTTTTCATCCATATATTCGGAATATTCGGGGTAATACAGCCGGGCAGGCTGGGCCCCGCTGCAGAATTCCACTCCGATGCCGCCGGATATGGCGGCCAGCATCTTTTTCAGCCCGGTGGGCTGGTCGGGGGCGGCCCGCAGGGCAAAGGTGCGCAGGGAACGGCAGTTGGTGAACAGGTCGCTGCCCAGGCTTTCCAGCCCGGGTCCCACCATCAGGCGGCGCAGAGACCGGCAGTTGTAGAAAGCGCCGTTGTGCAGGGCGCACACGCTGTCCGGCAGGGTCACTTCCTCCACAAATTCCCCACAGATGGGGTGATCGGAAGAGGGAGCACCTGCCGGAATTTCCAGTTTTCCGCCCTCGGGGGCCCGGCGGGCGGAAAAACAATAAGGGCCGATCTCGGTGACGGGCAGCCCGCCCACCTTGTCCGGCACTGCGGGACAGGGGGAGTCCCCGAACAGACGCAGCACCCGGGCGCCGCCGGCGCAGGGTTCCCAAAGTACACTGACCGCAGCAGACATGCCTTCCCCTCCTTTGCAAATCTGGTCCGGGTCTTTACAACAGGGCTATTATAGCATAAAATGTTGGGACGGGAAACACAATTCCCCGCCGTGTAAGAAATTCAAAGGAGATCGTAGGGAGGATACAAGGTTTTATGCGCACTTCACATGATCAAAACGCAATCCTGACGGGTTCCATTCCCCGTCAGCTGCTTTTGTTCTTTCTGCCCATCTGGTTCGGAACTCTGTTCCAGCAGCTGTACAACACCGCCGATACCCTGATCGTCGGTAATTTTGTGGGCACCCAGGCCCTGGCGGCGGTGGGGGCCACCGGCGCTTTCGTGCAGCTTCTGGTGGGGGTGTTTGTAGGGCTTTGCAGCGGTGCCGGCGTGGTCATCGCCCAAAGCTACGGTGCCGGCAACGTGGAAGCGGTGGACCGTCAGGTGCACACCGCCCTGTCCATGGCCGTTCTGGGCGGCGCGGTGCTGACGGTGCTGGGCCTGGTGACCAGCCGGGGTGTGCTGCTGCTCATGCAGACCCCGGCCGAGATCATCGACGCCGCCACCCTGTATCTGCAGATCTACTTTCTGGGTATGATCCCCCAGATCATCTACAACATGGGCACCAACATTCTGCGGGCGGTGGGGGACAGCAAACGCCCGCTGTACTTCCTGCTCATTGCGTCCCTGGTCAACATTGTGCTGGACATCGTCTTTGTGGCCGGGTTCAGCTGGGGCGTGGCCGGTGCGGCGCTGGCCACCATCATCAGCCAGCTGGCCAGCGCCGTGCTGACCATCCGCTGCCTGGCCGGTTCCAACGGCATGCCCTGGCACCTGACGGCGTCCCGCATGCGGCCGGACCCGGCGGTGCTGTCGGACATCTGCCGCATCGGCCTGCCCAGCGCGGCTCAGTCGGCGCTGTACAGCATCAGCAACATCGTGATTCAGGCGGCGGTGAACGGTTTCGGTACCACGGCGGTGGCAGCCTGGAGCGTTTACGGCAAGATCGACTTCCTGTTCTGGATGACGGTCAGCTCCTTCGGCATCGCCATCACCACCTTTGCGGGGCAGAACTTCGGCGCGCAGCTGTATGACCGTGTGCATCGGGGCACCCGGGTTTGCCTGGAGATGGCGGCGGGCACCACCGTGGCCATCAGCCTGGCACTTTACCCTCTGGCCGAGCTGGCTTTCCGGCTGTTCAGCCAGGACGACGCGGTGGTGGCCCAGGGCGTGCAGATGATGCATTTCCTGGTCCCCACCTACATCACCTATGTCTGCATCGAAATCTTTTCGGGGGCTCTGCGCGGCTGCGGCGATGTCCGCGTGCCCACCCTCATCACCGTCTTTGGCGTGTGCGGCCTGCGGGTGGCCTGGCTGCTGCTGGTGGTGCCGCGCTTCCACACCATCCTCATGGTGGAAGCCAGCTATCCCATCACCTGGGCCCTGGCCAGCCTGCTCTTTGCCGTCTATTACCTGCGGGGGGGCTGGATGCAGCGCTGCATTGCGGCCCGCACGGCGAAAAACGCCGCGGCCGAAGGCTGAACAGCAGCCGACGAACGCCATACTGTGTTGTAAATGACAAGGCCTCCGCCATATTCCACGGCGGAGGCCTTGTTTGTTGAAAATTCAGACAGACTTGTCCAGTGCCTGCCGGGCGGCGCGTACCGCCGATGCGCTGGTCTGCTGGATGTGCCATTCGTCCAGACCGGGCAGCCCCATGGGCACCCCTTCCCGGCGGAACTGCATTCCGCTTTCCCGTTCCGCCTTGCCGCTCATATGGAAGGCCCGTGCCCGGGGCAGCACATGGCAAAGCTCCCGGATTACCTCGGCGTTGACGCCGGCCCCGATGAGCACTTCGGGACCGTCCAGGCGGTCCCGCTCGGCCAGCAGGGAGGACAGCACGGCGCGGCCCTCCCCGCAGGAAGCGGCGGCGCCGCTGGTGAGCACCGTGTCTATGCCCAGGGCGGCGGCATCCCGGTAGGTCTTGACCGGGTCACGGGATACATCGATAGCCCGGTGCAGGGTCAGTCCGGCACCGGGCCCGGCGGCCTCGACCAGCCGCCGGGTGGCCTCCATGTCCAGATCACCATCGGCGGTGAGCACACCGATCACGAATCCGTCGGCACCGGCCTGGCGCAGCACCGGAATCTGGGCGCAAAGCAGATCGATCTCCTCCAGGGTGTACAGAAAGTCCCCGGGGCGAGGGCGCATGAGGCAGCGCACCGGGATATCACTTTCCGCCCGGATCTGGGCCAGCAGGGCGGCGTAGGGGGTCAGCCCGCCCACGGCCAGGGCACTGCACAGTTCCAGACGGTCGGCGCCGCCCGCCACGGCCGCCCGGGCCGAAGCCAGACTGTCCACACAGACTTCCAAAAGATGATTCATGATGGGATTCCCTTCTTCCGGCCGGATTCCGGCTCTGTTGATTTTGCCTTAGTATACCACGCAACCTCCGAAAAGCACAGTGCCCCCACCGAAAAATTCCGGCGGGGGCATGGTGCAGTTATATGATAAGCGGGGAAACTGTTCTCAGGCGGCCCGTCCGCCGCGCACCACCCGCAGGGGAACATTCCGGTGCAGGGAGGCATCCCGGCGTACGGGTACGCGGCGGGCCTGGGCGGCGGGTTTGGCCGAAGCCAGGCCACAGACGATGTTCATGCCCACCAGGTCAGCTACCCCCAGCGCCAGGGCCAGGGGCAGGGCCAGGCTGCCCTGCACAACCGCACACACAATGACCAGCAGCAGGAAGCCCATCACCGTGAACAGGAACTGATAGATCTGTTGTTTGATTGTCTGAAAGTTCATGATCCATACCTCCGCAAACTGTATCAATCACAACCGTCTGTTGTTTTATGCCTCTATGATAATACAACTTTCTGTTGTTGTCAACACAAAAAAACAACTTTTGTTTGGAATATTTCCAAAATTTTCTCTTTACAGAAACTACCATTGGTTGTATAATAAAACCATCAAAGAACCCCGGCATCCTCCGCCGGAAAAGGAGCTTGCAGATGTTTTCAGAGCGCTTGAAACAGGCCCGCAAGGCCAAGAAGTACAGCCAGGCCGAAGTATCCCGGCTGTTGGGGGTCACCCAGCAGGCGGTGGGTAAATGGGAAACCGGCCGTTCCACCCCGGACCCCCAGACGGTGGCCCGCCTGGCCGAAATTCTGGACACCACCGCCGACGCCCTGCTGGGCCTGCACAATGCGGCTGCCACCATCGCCCAGGACGCCATGGCACGGTATGAGCAGTGTCTGGTGCCGGTGGTGGGCACGGTGCGCGCCGGGTACGGTGCCCTTGCCTTTGAGGAGGACTATGGCAAAGAATATGCCAGCGTGAAGGACCCGCAGAACTATTTTTATCTGGTGGTCAAGGGCGACAGTATGGAACCCCGCATTTCGGATGGGGACCTGGCCCTGGTGCGCCGCCAGTCCACTTTGGACAACGGTGACCTGGGGGTCATCGTGTTCGGTGTGGACGGGGAAGGAACCCTGAAAAAGTACATTCAGCGCGGCAACTCGGTGGTGCTGCATCCCTTCAACCCGGCGTACGACGAGGTGGTCATCAAGGGGGAGGACCTGGATCATCTGTACATTGCGGGCAAGGTCGTGGAGACCAAGGCCAAGTGGTAAGGGCTCTTTGCTCCTTACAAAATCAGTATAGCGCCGGGCTGGTCCTTTAATCCGGACTTTTCCCGGTCCATCCCAAAACAACAGTCCCAGTTATGGGATTGAGAAAACTTTTCCGGCAGCCCGCCGGAATGCCGGAACCCGGCAGGAGGACGGGCTTTCTTTTTACTGCCTTTTTTCGGCCGCAGGAGGGCCGCTGCCATGGATCTTGCACAAAAGCTGGAAATTCTGGCCGACAGTGCCAAGTACGATGTGGCCTGTACCTCCAGCGGGGTGGAGCGGGCCGGCAAACATGGATCTTTGGGCAGCTGCCGGGCCGCCGGCATCTGCCATGCCTTCACACCGGACGGGCGGTGTGTGTCGCTGCTGAAGGTCCTTTACTCCAACGCCTGCTGCTACGATTGCAGCTACTGCGTCAACCGCCGTACCAACGACATCCCCCGGGCCACCTTCACCCCCCGGGAACTGGCGGAACTGACCATCGGCTTTTACCGCCGCAATTACATTGAAGGTCTGTTTCTTTCCAGTGCGGTGCTGGGAAGCCCCGACGCCACCATGGAAAAGATGATCGAGGCCCTGCGCATTCTGCGGCAGGAATACCGCTTCAACGGGTACATCCACGCCAAGGCCATTCCCGGCGCCGATCCGCAGCTGGTGGAACGGCTGGGGCTTTTGGCTGACCGGTTGTCGGTGAATATCGAACTGCCCAGCGAAGCCAGCCTGCAGCGGCTGGCCCCGGACAAGCAGCGGGCGGGAATACTGCGCCCCATGGGGCAGATTGCCCAGCGCACTGCCCAAAGCCGGCGGGAACTGGCTGTGTACCGTCATGCCCCGGCGTTTGCTCCGGCCGGGCAGAGCACCCAGATGATCATCGGCGCCACCCCGGAAACCGATCTGCACATCCTGCGCCTGACCGAAGGCCTTTACAAAAAATATGCGCTCAAACGGGTGTTTTTCTCGGCCTATCTGCCGGTGGTGCCCGACCCACGCCTGCCCGCCACCACCACAAAGCCGCCCTTGCTGCGGGAACACCGGCTTTACCAGGCCGACTGGCTGCTGCGGTTTTACCAGTTTTCGGCGGAGGAGATCCTCAACGAGGAGCAGCCGGATTTCGACCCCTACCTGGACCCCAAATGCAACTGGGCCCTGCGGCATCCGGAATACTTCCCCGTGGAGGTAAACACCGCCACCAAGGCCCAGCTGCTGCGGGTGCCCGGCATCGGCCCCAAGAGCGTGCAGCGGATTCTGTCTGCCCGACGCCAGCAGCACCTTGGGTTGGAGGAACTCAAACGCATCGGCGTGGTGCTCAAGCGGGCCCGGTATTTCATCACCTGCAACGGCAGGGCCCCGGTGCGGGGCACCCGGGCCGAGGTGGCTGCCGCCCTGCTGGATCCCAACGCCTTCGGGGTGGGAATGCACCAGCTCTCCCTGGATGAGTTTGTCCCCACCGCCCTGCCCGGAGCAGCGCCCGCGGTACATCAGCTGGCCGATGCCGGCATGGATGCCCGGCAGGCGGCGAACCTTGTCAGACAGGAGGCCCTCACATGTCTTACCAAGCGGCTTTGAGTGATGTGTCCTACTGCTACGACGGCAGCTTTCAGGGTTTTTTGTGCTGCATTTTTGAGAGCTTCTCCAAAAAGGAGATTCCCTCCGCGGTACTGCCGCCCAGCGAAGGCCAGACCTCGCTTTTTTCCCAGCGGGAGATCGCAACCCGCCCCGAGCTGGCCCGCCGTGTGGCGACGGGGCTGAACCGACTGGGCACGGCGGTGCGGGAACGCATCACCACCGGTTTTCTGGCCGACGAACCAGGCAAGGAACTGGTTTTGCTTCGGTTTGCCCGGCTGTGCTTTGAGCGGGGCCCTTCCGCCGCCCGGATGCTGGGGGACGCCGATGTGGCGGCGGCCTTTGCCCTGGAACGGTCTGTCAACAACGAAAGCTGCAAATACATCGAGTTTCTGCGCTTTGAGCAGCGTGGGACCATGTTGGGTACCATCATTCATCCCCGGCACAGCATCCTACCCCTGCTGCGGGGGCACTTCTGCAGCCGCCTGCCGGATGAGGATTTCATGATCTTTGACGCCACCCACGGGGTGGCGCTGCTGCGTCGCAGCGGCCGGGTGTGCTATATGCAGATGAAACAGTATACCCCGGCCCCCGACCCCGCCGAGGAGGACTGGCAGGCACTTTGGAAGCGGTTTTTCCACGCGCTGACCATTGAGGAACGCCGCAATCCGGCCTGTCAGCAGAACCACGCTCCCAAACGGTACTGGCAGGATATGTGCGAGATGCAGCCCGACCCGCTGCCCGACGCTTGAGACGCCCCTGCGCCGAAAAGGACTTCCGCCTTTTGGCAGAATATGCTATAATAATCGGAAAAGGCCGCCGTGCCGGATGACATCCGTGGCGGGGCGGCCGCATAGGATACTTGCAAAAGGGGAGCTGCACTATGGAAGAATTGCTGCATATTCTGGAAAAGAACGCCCGCCTGCCGGTGGAAGACATTGCCGCCATGATGGATAAGACCCCGGTGGAGGTCGCCGCCATGATGGATGAAGCGGTGGAAAAGGGCTATATCCGCGGATACGAAGCCCTGGTGGACTGGGAGCGCGCCGGCGTCAACCTGGTGGAAGCCTCCATCGAACTGCATGTGTCGCCCCGCAAAAGTCGCGGCTTTGACGAGATTGCCTCGGTCATTGCCAGCTTTGACGAGGTGGACAGCGTGCTGCTCATGAGCGGCGGCTACGACCTGCAGGTCACCATCAAGGGCCGCAGCTTCCAGGAAATCGCCCTCTTTGTCGCCAAGCGTCTGTCTCCGCTGGACGATGTGCTGTCCACGGCCACCAGCTTTGTGCTGCGCACCTACAAGCGCGGCGGACGGATGTACCAGAATGAAGAAGCTGACGACAGGGAGTGTACGGTGCTGTGATGAATTACGACCAACTGCTTGCGCCGGCTGCCAAGGAGATGCGGCCGTCCGGCATCCGCAAGTTTTTTGATTTGGCGGCGGATATGCCGCATTGCATCTCTTTGGGGGTGGGTGAGCCCGATTTCAAGACCCCCTGGAGCATCCGGGACGCGGGCATCCGCAGCCTGGAACAGGGCCGGACCAAATACACCGCCAACGCCGGCCTCAAGGAGCTGCGCGCCGAAATCTGCCGGTATCTGAACCGGCGCATGGACCTTTCCTATCAGCCGGAAAATGTGCTGGTCACGGTGGGCGGCAGCGAGGCCATCGACATGACCATCCGCGCCCTGGTGGCTCCCGGGGACGAGGTCATCATCCCGGAACCCTGCTTTGTCTGCTACGAGCCCATCACCCAGCTCACCGGAGGCGTGCCGGTGCACATTGCCACCAAGGCGGAGGACGAATTCCGCCTGACCCCGGAAGCCTTGCGCGCGGCCATCACCCCCCGCACCAAGCTGCTGATCCTGCCGTTCCCCAACAACCCCACCGGTGCCGTCATGGATCGCCAGACCCTGGAAGGCATTGCCGAAGTGCTGCGCGGCACCGACATCATGGTCCTCTCGGATGAGATCTACGCCGAGCTGACCTACGGCCTGGACCGCCATGTGAGCATTGCCAGCCTGCCCGGCATGAAGGAGCGCACCATCGTGGTCAACGGCTTCAGCAAAGCCTATGCCATGACCGGCTGGCGCCTGGGATATGCGGTGGGCCCGCAGCCGGTGATCTCGGTCATGACCAAGATTCACCAGAGCTGCATCATGTCTGCCCCCACCACCAGCCAGTATGCAGCCATTGTGGCCTTGCGCTCCTGCGATGATGAAATCGAGATCATGCGGGATGAGTACAACCGCCGCCGTCGGTATGTGGTCAAGGCCCTGAACGATATGGGCCTGACCTGCTTTGAACCCCGGGGCGCCTTTTACGTATTTCCCTGCATCCGGGTCAGCGGCCTGACCAGTGAGGAATTCTGCGAACGGCTGCTGCGGGAACAGGAAGTGGCCATCGTCCCCGGTGATGCCTTCGGCTCGTCGGGAGAGGGCTTTGCCCGTATCAGTTACGCCTACAGTGTGGACCATCTGGAAACGGCCATGCGCCGCATCCGCCGTTTTCTGGACGAACACGGCTGGCTGAAGGACAAACAATAAACCCGAGGAAAGGGGAGATCCCCTGTGCAAACCAAAAAGATCGTCACCGTACTGGCACCGGCCAAGCTGAACCTGTCCCTGGACGTGGTGGGCACCCTGCCCAACGGATACCATGATCTGGACATGGTCATGCAGACCATCGACCTGTACGAACGGCTGGAACTGCGCCGCAGCCCTTACCTGAACCTGCGCATGCCGGGCAGTTTTGTGCCGGTGAATGATAAAAACACCGCGGTCAAGGCAGCCCTGGCCTTCTTTGACTATACCGGCCTGCTGGCCGGGGTGGACATCACCATCCACAAGCAGGTGCCGGTGCGCGCCGGCATGGCCGGCGGCAGCGCCGACGCCGCCGGTGTGTTGGTGGGCCTGAATGAGTTGTACGGCGCCCGCCTTTCCATGAGCGAACTCTGCGCCATCGGGGCGGGCATCGGGGCGGACGTGCCCTTTGCTCTCATGGGCGGTACCTGCCGGGTACGGGGTGTGGGCGACCTGCTCAAACCCCTGCCGCCCTGCCCGGACTGTTGGTTTGTGGTGGTCATGCCCAGTGTGGGCATCTCCACGCCGGAAGCCTTCCAGCGGTACGACCAGATGGGCAGTCCGGTCCATCCCGACTGCGAGCGGCAGGAAGCCGCCGTGCGGGCAAATGACCTGCAAGGTGTCTGCGCCGCGGCGGGCAATGCCCTGGAACACTGCTCCGGTGCCACCGAAACCCCGGCCATCTGCGCCCTTCTCAATGAAAACGGCGCTCTCACCAGCCTGATGACCGGTTCCGGGGCGGCGGTTTTCGGGGCGTTTGCCCGGGAAGAACAGGCCCGCACCGCCGCCGATGCCCTGCGCGGCCAATATAAACAGGTGTATGT